>OHVO01000049.1_pt1 | contig 63517 bp, 46 predicted proteins | sample 1579371 | NCBI WGS metagenome assembly OHVO01 (sample SAMEA3882557, study PRJEB24775) | human gut metagenome | biome: human-associated habitat; feature: intestine environment; material: feces | place: Netherlands | collected 2009/2010 | reverse complement strand
ACATGACTGATGAGAAAAGAGATATAGACCGAAAAGATTCCTTAAGATGATGCAGCTTATTTTCTGAAGGTTACTTAACGTCTGAAACTCCTCTGGTTGCACCCAGAAAGTCGTTTTCTTCGCTACATAGCGTTGTTGGACACCTCCGCATGTGCTTTTTCGGTCCGGGGTACCTGTGTCTGATGGCCATGGCGGTCATTTACCCGGATAGGGCGCGCGAAGGGTGTAGGCCGCCATGGCATACAGGCACAGGTACCCGACGCAACGCAGTCGACATCTTCCTCATTAGTAAAATGTCATCCGTTACTCGCTGACACCGAATGAGTGGCTGATAATGTGCTTATTATCACATAGTTAACGTCTCGTCTTGGGCGCATATCCACTAAAGACGAATAGTTAACGCTATTATTATCAACCGTTTATGGAACACGTCTCAATGCCTTCTTATTACGGCCGCCCAGTGACGATGTCGGTCTGTGATTGACGGAACGCCCTCACATCAAAGCCGGTCTTAAACACATGAGAGGCTCATCCCCATGAAAATCCTGTACCATAGCCTTTGTGTTTTTCAGCCTGGTCTGGTTTCCAACAATGCAGATTCACCATTTGGCTGAAAGCCTTTTGTAATATTCTCACCGTCCATATTCCCTCGGTGCAGTCCGTCCGGTGGATTGTGTTCTGGCCGGACAAAATGCGGAAATCATGCGCTTTGTCCGGCCGGCAAGGCTTTCACGGACAAACTATTGAATAAACTCGGCAAACAACCCGGAAGTACCGGACCCGCGCTATGAGACTGGCGGTAAGCCATTGACAAACAACGTCATTGGCCGTCGGCGTTTAATTGATGTTGGTGCGAAACAACAAAACTCAATCGGCAAGATCGTTCCCTTTCTTTTACACAGGTTTTTGGACTGGATCCTACTTTTACTTTTAAGACAGTCTCCCCCTTACAGAAGTATCTGCGTGGCACATGTTTTTTCAAAAACGACTTTTTCAAGTGGACTTATGATTACTAAACTAAAATCAAATACGAAAACAACTGGATGGAATAAGCGTCCGGGAGCATCCCCTACGCTGACGACCCGGCGAAACTCACCGGGAACGTCAAGGGAATCTATAGCAAATCAGAAAGACTTCTAAAATTTATGTTCCTCGTTGACCTCCTCGATGCTGGAGTAGAGGGCGGTCGGGTAGTTGCCGTTGAAGCAGGCCAGACAAAGGTCACTGCGGTGACCGGCCTCGAAAAGACCATCCTCGGAAAGGAATGCCAACGAATCGGCCTCGATGGCCTGACGGGCCTGCTCAAGATTTCTTGAATAGCACAGGAGCTCCTTGTGGGTGGACATATCCACACCATAGAAGCACGGATTCTTGATCATCGGACTGGCGATCCTCATGTGAACCTCTTTCGCTCCGGCCTCGCGCAGCATCCTCACGATCCTCAGGGACGTGGTTCCGCGCACAATCGAGTCATCCACCAGGATGATCCTTTTGTCCTTCACGATGCTCCTGACCGGCGACAATTTCATCTTCACGCCCTTGTCCCTCATCTCCTGCGACGGCTGGATGAAAGTCCTGCCGATGTAGCGGTTCTTGATGAGTCCCATCTCGTTAGGAAGTCCGCTAGCCTCGGCGTAACCGGAGGCGGCGCTCAGGCTGGAGTCCGGAACCCCGACCACGATGTCCGCGTCCACGTGCGACTCCCGGTAGAGGATCTTTCCGCTCTCTTTCCTGAAAGAATGGACGTTACAGCCTTCGATGTCGCTGTCCGGGCGGGAGAAGTAAATATATTCCATGGCGCACATCGCATGACGCTGGTAGTCTGAATATTTCCGACTCCTGATGCCGTGGTGGTCGATCGTGACCACCTCGCCCGGCTCCACGTCGCGGACAAACTCCGCCCCCACGACGCTGAACGCGCAGGTCTCGCTGCTGAGGACATAGCCGTCGCCGATGCGCCCGATGGACAGAGGCCTGAGGCCGTACTTGTCCCTCATCGCATAGATCCTGTGATTGGTCATCACCATAAACGCAAAAGCCCCTTCAATCATATTCAGGGCCTCCATGATAGGGATGATTCTCGGGCTGTTCCTTTCGACCGGCTCCTTCTTGATGAGGTGGGCCAGGATCTCGCTGTCGGATGTGGACTGGAAAAGGCTGCCGCGATCCTCCAGGTACTTTCTCAACTGGGCGGAATTGACCACGTTGCCGTTGTGGACAAGGGCGAAGTCACCGCTGTTGTGCCTGAAGAGAAACGGCTGGACATTCTCGATGCCGCCACCGCCATGGGTGGAGTAGCGCACGTGGCCGACCGCCATATTTCCGTGGAGAGATCCGAGATTCTCGCTGTTGAAGACTTCGGTCACGAGCCCGAGTCCCTTGACCCGGTGAAGTTCTCCATTATCGTTGACCGAGACGATTCCGCAGCCTTCCTGGCCGCGATGCTGAAGGGAATGGAGACCGTAGTAGGTCACCTCGGCGGCGTGGGGCACGCCCCAGACACCGAACACCCCGCATTCTTCTTTAAGTTCCTTTGAAAACATATTCCTTTCGCGGACTAAAGCACAAATATAACGAATTATTCGCCTTGGGACAAAAGAAAAATCCGTGAGGTGAAGCATTCTTACTTTCCCTCACGGATTAAACCGTTCTTTATGAATATTTCTGACCAGATCAATAAGTCACCTGTTCCGACGCGTCGCTCTCGGAGTTAAGCTCACTTATGGCGGTCACCAGATAGGTTCCTTTCGACGGAAGGCTGAACTTCTTGTCCTTTGTCGTCCCGACCAATGTCGCCTTCTTCTTGGTTCCGTCCAACTTGTAAACCGCGAACATCGGGCCCGCGCCGGTCCAAGTCAAGGCGGAGCCATCGACTTTCACCCCTGTCGGAGCGTCCGGTTTCTTCTCGTCAGCGGCGAGGAGGTAAGGAATCAGAGTCTTTGTCCCGAACGCTCCCTTGACAGCGTCCGTTATCCCGATCTTATTTTCCGTCAAGCTTTTGGCACTGTACAAGAGAGCACCCTCAACATGTTTGATCTGGGCGGCGTAGTTGTATTGGCTGTAGAACGAGGACGTTGTCCGGAAATCCGTGTTGGACGCGTCCGAAGCGAAGTTGTAGATCCCGTAGCCTGCCATCAGATGGCTCTTGAACGCATTGTCAACGAACCACTTGATCCTTGTCTGGAATGTTACGACACTATAGTACAGCTGAGGGATAATCACATCAATCAATCCGTTGCGGGTCCAAGTGGCGACATCGGCGAACAAAGCGTTGTAGTTGTTGTCATAGTTGCCTTGAGGGCTGACGGAGAAAATCACTTCCGGACGGGTCTGGACAATCACATTATGGATCTTTTCGATCGCCTTGGTGACATTGGCGCGCCTGAAATCCTCGATCTTTGAATATCCAGAACCATATTTGGCATATTCAGCAGCATCATTCAGAGACTCGCCTTTTTCCAATGACGGATAGAAATAATCATCCATGTGAAGGCCGTCCACATCGTATTTTGTGATGATTTCCTTGACAATGGCGGCGATCCTGTCCTGAACCTCCGGCAGAGCCGGATTATAGACACGGATCTTGTTGTAGTCCTTGACCATCGAGGCTGGAATCTTAGGATCCAATGCTGGAAACTCAGCCGAGGCGGAACCTCTCGTCTCGACACGGTAAGGATTGATCCAGGCATGGAACTGCATCCCGCGGGCGTGGGTCTCGTCTATCAGGAACTTGAGGACATCGTAACCCGGATTCTTGCCGACCGTGCCTGTTATGGTCTTGCTCCAAGGCTCATACTGAGACTCATAGTAAGCATCAGCCTTGGACCGGATCTGAAAGAACACAGCGTTGATGCCGCACTCCTGGAACAAGTCAAGGTAGTCCGTGTACTTCTTCTTCTGTGAGGCCTCGTCGTGCGCGCCCATCGGCCAGTCCAGTTCCCAGACAGTGGCCACCCAGACACCTCTGAGTTCCTTCCTCGGAAATTCGACCTTGACCGGATCAGTCGTGCCACCGCCTCCGGTGCCTCCTCCGCCAGTGGAGCCGCCAGGCTTAAAAGGTTGTTCTTCCTTTCCGCAGGCGAAGAAGGCCACACTCAGAAGCGTGTACAAAAATATTCTTGCTAATCTTTTCATTTCCGCACCGATCAGTCGTCAAGAGCCACCTTTATCGGGAACTCGCAGATCGCGAATCCAGAGTCGCACCGGGCGGCGAACAAGTAAAGCTTGCTGTCCTTTCCTTCCGCGTCCTTCTCGATGTAATAATTAAGATTAGTTCCCGGAGAGATGCTCTTGCCGCCGCCAAGGATGAATGAATATACCGGCTTGCGGTCACCTTCCTCAAATTTGGCAAGGCAGTCAGTCAAGGTGTCCCCTCCCTTCGTGATGTCATAGACGTTCATCGTCGGAGTCACGTCCTCGGTTCTGCCGGCAGTCATTGTGACCAGATAGCGTTCCCCATTGAAGCTGATTATCTGGCAGGCGGTTGACTGAGCGGCCACGCTGGTGGGTTTAAGAGCGTACTGGACAGACATCGACTCGTCCACAATCTTCGGAGCCATATATATTCCGCCGAAAATGTAGCTGTCGGTTCCCCAAATCCTGTTGACAGTAATGTAGGAGTTAGCCTTGGAGTCTGAGCCAAGAACCGTGGCGCTGGCAGGATCGATCTCCTTCCAGTTCCTGATGGTGAACCTCAGGACATCCGTGGCGGCGTTGTTGCCAAAGAAGACATAGCCGTTACCGTTCTCGTCAAGATTGAACGAGGCGTTGTCACCGTGCCTTGAGTTGGCGCCGTCGATTGTGTCAAGCGTCACATTCAGAATCACTTCCGGAGCGGAAGCCGGAGTCTCGTAGTAGTAAATCATCAATGGGGACCACTTGCCGCCACCGGAAAGGTTGCTCACATAAGTGTGGCCCTTGATCACGGCCCCGCTATGAATCGGGTATGTTCCGCCTGTCACACCTTCGTTGTTCAGCATAATCGGTTCGATCTTGCCTTCCTTCAGGTCGGAGACCTTCAGAAGATGAGGGTTCGTGCCACCCTTTCTGGAGACCACGAGTACATATTCACCGTCAAATCCGGCCCAGCGGGTAGTTCCTGAGTTGAAGTGCTCGTAGGTGTTGTTGGTGGCGGCGCAGAAGCCGTAGGTCTTCACCTTCTCCCAATCAGCGCCAAACACAGGAACCTTCTTCCTGACACGGATAAAGTAGTCCTTGTAGCGGTTGTGGTTCTTGATTCTGAGAATCAGCGTCTTTTCCGTTGTCTCTTCATCCATGGAGAAGTCAAAGACATCATTTTCAAGTACGGCTCCGTCGGAAAGAGTGGCCTCAACCTTTAGGTTCGAGAAATCCGTCTCCGGAACAATCCTCTTGAAGTCAATCATCTTGTTCTCTTCATCTATACGTCCCTCCAGCACAGTCGTGCCGTCAGCCCCGGCGTTGACAATCTTAATCGCGGAGATCTCGGTGTCGTACGGCTGCTCAACCTGGCTCGGCAGTTCTTTCTCACAAGATACAAAGCCTAAGACCAGCAATGCGAGGGAGAGTCTTATTATCTTTTTCATATTATCTGTCATTCTGATTATCAGTCATTAATTCGATGATTCAGGCCAACCCTCCGTCTGGGTGAGCTTGTAGCCCTTGTTGGCATAGTCGGTGATGGTGTTGGAACCGACCGGAGTGAGATAAGGGTTGATGTTCGGAACATTGAGGAAAGGAAGCCTTCCCTTGTTCTCGGCCGGATAAAAGAATCCAACCATCTTGGCTCCGTTCTTGCCATCGAAGGTGATGAGGTCACCTGACGCTGTCATCACCCGGATCTTGCCTTTGTTGTCGGCAACGAGGTCATCCGGACATTCGGCAGGGAAATTCACCCATGTGCCTGAAAGCAGGTCAGCATTGGCGTCCGTGTCCATATATTCAAGTTTCTTCCACCTTCTGAGGTCGATGATCCTTGAGTGTTCGAAAGCGAACTCCATCCTGCGCTCACGCCTGATCTCCCAAAGGAGAGCCGGGACATCGGAATCCCTTGACGGATCGTCAGGAAGAGCGGCCAGTTCCATCGGCGCGGTCTTCTGAACTCCTCTTTCGACTGCTTCCTGAGCGAGAGGACGGTTGCGAATCTTGTTGACGGACAGATCGATGTCTTCCTGTGTCACAGAACCGGCACCGAGTGTGGAAAGCTCAGCCTTGGCCTCGATCCAGTTCAGAAGCACCTCGGCGTACCTGAGGACAGGATAGCCGTTGAGGTTGTTCACGGAAGTGTACTCCACATCCGGCGCGCCCCCCTTGACCTCAAGATACTTCAAGGCCGAACGAGGGATGAACTTGACCGGATACAGGTAGCAACTCTTGGACTTGACCGTCGGCTTATGGTAGAATGAAGCCTCAAAGCGGGAGTCTCTGGTCTTGATAAGGTTGGCCAGGGAGAAATCCTTGGAGTTCTCCACAGACGAAGTCTGCCAGTCCTTACCGTCGACACAGACGAAAGACTTGATGAGAGAGAGGTTCGGGCCGACAGATCTGGACTCACTCACATTGCTGTAGGAGGCGACGCAATGGGTCACACCCTGCGCGGCGTCATATTTCCTGTAAAGGATAACGTCCTTGCTGGAAGAAAGATCCTTGGAGCCGAAGAGCGAGCGGAAATCGAGTGTGATGTCGAAGCGTCCGCTGTTCATCACGATGTCACCGGCGGCGACAGCCAGATTGAAGAACTTGGTGGCCTGAGAAGGATTGTTGTAATAATACTTCTGCCAGCTTCCTTCGTAAAGGGCCCAGCGTGACACAAGGGCGGCGGCGACATAACGGTTGATGTTCTGCGCGCCGTCATTGAGTCGGATGTTCGCAAGAGCATATTCAAAGTCCGCATAGACATTGTCCATCACCTCGTTTCTCGGAGTCCTGTCCTTATAGAGGTCATCCAAGTCGGAGGTCTTCACAACATGGTCATAGTAAGGGACATCCCCATAGGTGTTGACAAGACGGGCGAACTCCAGACCCCTGTAAAGCCGGGCGATTCCCATCCAGTGGGAATATTCCTCCGCCGAAAGGATGTCCTTCATCCTGCTGTCGATCCTGTCAACCATGATGTTGGCCCGGCGGATCCACTTGTAGTTGCCATCCCATCCGGTCGAAGTAGGCACGGCACGGGTAAACTGAGCCTGGGTGGAATAGTTCACAACGTCATCGTTGAACGTGTTGTCAAGCAACGGAGCCGAGGAGTGTGTCCAGCCAGTTCCATAACCCTCGAAATAGTGAAGATAAAAACTGTTGGAATAGAGACGCACTTTTTCGGCGCTGACCCAATATGACTCGTCCTCCGCAACGGTCGGGGACGGACGGTCAAGAACCTCGTCACAGGCGCTGAAAAGCAGCGCAAGTCCTGCGATTACTGAAAATATCTTGAGTTTCATAATCTTTGCCATAATTTAGAAGGTTAACTGAAGACCAACCGAGGCCGACTTGAAGGTAGGGGTACCCACACCGGTTCTCGTCTGGTTGTAGCTTGTGGTGTTGAACATTGAGTAGCCCGTGATGGCCTCAGGATCGATCGGCAATCCTCTGAGATGGTCGAAGGTGAAGAAGTTCTCAAGCGAGACGTAAGCCCTCACCTGACTGAGGCAGACCTTCCTCAGAAGCTTCTGCGGAAGCGAGTATCCAAGAGTGATGTTCTTGATTCTGAGGTAGGCCATATTCAGCAGATACTTGCTCTGCACCTGCATCGTGAAGCCGGTGTTCTCTCCGCCGAGGTCCCAGGCGCGAGGATAGAAGGCGTCGGTGCGGTCCTCTCTCCAGTAATCGGTGGTAAAGGTCTTAGGGAGAGCGCCTTCCTTTGCGCTGTAGCCAGGAATGGCAAGCTGTCCGCCTCCCCAGATCTTGCGCTGGCCGATACCCTGGAAGAAGATGGAGAAGTCGAATCCCTTCCAATCTGTGCCGAGTCTGAAACTATACTCGTAGCGAGGGGTTGTGTTGCCGATCACCACGCGGTCTCCAGGATCTCCGTTCGTGCCGGATCCGGAAGAGATGTAGCCATCTCCGTCAATGTCCACGAACTTCACATCGCCAGGGCTGCACACAAGCTTGTCACCGTTCTCGAACTGAACCTGATAGACAGGGTATTTCGCGGTCTGCTTGTTGGTGGAGTGGATCGTGCCCCGGTAGATCACGTTGACCCTTTCGATCCTGCCGTCAGCACCATAGACGAAATCGTCCTTCTGGAAGAGACGATCCGTGACATAACCGTAGATGTCACCATAGCGGCGGCCTGTCGAGTAGGCATTGCTGAGAAGGCGGTCCTCCCAAGGGGTAGCCCAGTCTGCACCCTTCGTGATCTTCGTGGTCGCGTCAGCCAAGGAGGCGGTGAAATTGACTCCAAGGCCGTTTGAGAACCTGTGGCTGAAATCGAACGCGATTTCCCAACCGTTGGTGCGGAGGTTGCCGTAGTTGCCCTTAGGCGCGGAGTCTCCGAGTGTCGAAGGAAGGGTCTCGCCAGGGATGATCATATTCTTGGTGTCCCTGCGGTACCAGTCGAACGTGAGACCTATGCGGTTGTCCCAGAAGCGGAGGTCCGTTCCGAAGTCAAGGGTCTCGATCATCTGCCAGGTTATGTCGCTGTCCACAAGCGAAGGTGTGTCGTATTTGGTGACTTTCTGTCCGTTGCCGCCGATCCAAGAGGACTGTCCGCCCGCAAGGATGGACTTGTAGAGGTTGCTGGAGACAGACTGGTCGCCGACGCTACCCCAGGAAGCCCTGATCTTACCGAAGCTCAGAACCGGCTTCACAGGCTCAAGGAAACTCTCGTTTGTGAATATCCAGCCGGCGGAGAATGACGGGAACCATTTCCACTGAAGGTCTGTCGGGAACTTGTGCGAGCCGTCACGGCGAAGGTTCGCCTCCACGAAATACCTGTTGCCGAACGAGTAGTTCACACGTCCGAAGAAGCCAAGCCTACCAGACCAGTCCCTGGATCCGTCGGCGAACTGGTCACCGGTGGCGGTGGCGAACTGAGGGTTGTCCGGGACGGTGAGACCGTTCTTTCTTACCGTGTAGGAACTCCACTTGCCGGCCACCAGATTCATACCGAGCATGAACTTGAAGTCGTGACGGTTGTCCTCACCAAGGGCGAGGTGGTAGGTCGTGTAGGCATTGATGGTGTTGTTGTCATCGTTGCGCGAGTAATTCCTGACATAGTCGGACTTCTCGCTGATGTTGGAATTGAGGTACCTGTTGACAGGGAAGGTGTAGGCCGGCATTCCTCCGGACTCGACAACCTGACCCTCTTCGTTGACATAGACCTGACTGCCGTTCTCCACCCAGGCTGTCGGGGAGTACCAGTGCTGTCCGGCCTCGAAATAGACCACGGAATTGTTCCTGTCGGTCATCTGCCTGTCATAGGTGTAGTCAAACTGGAAGTTCCAGTTCTCGGTGAAATTGATGGTCATACCGAGATTCATGTTGAAGTACTTGTTCCTCAGGCTGTCGGTGTTGCCTGCCATCATCTCGTACGCCGGTTCCTGCAGATAGTGGTCCCTCTCCATCACTCCGATCGGGAAGAGAGGACTCCAGCGGTAGAGATAAAGCCAAGGGTCAGCCGAGGTCGTACCCACTCCCGGATACCGCTTGTAACGGTCCGAATAGATGGCGCTGGCGCGAAGAGTGAGATACTTGTTGACCTCGCTGGTGAATCCGAAGGAAGCGTTGTACCTCTTGAAATCATCCACCTTGGCCGGCTTTGTCATGCCGCTCTGGTCAAGATAGCCAAGACCGATGTTGAAAGACGTATTGTCCTTCGAGCCGGTCACGGAGAGGTTGTGGGTCATGGAAGGAGCCCACTCGCGTACCATCGCCCTGACGCCGTCATAGAGACGGTAGCCGTACTTGTTGGCGCCATCGTAGTACCAGTCGCGACCGTAAAGGATAGGATCGTTCCAGGCAACCGTGTCGCCATATTTCTCCTGCCACTGGCGGGCCTTCTCAAGGCTGTTCTCGTCGATTCTCCAGAAACCTCCGGCCGGCATCGGAGACTCTCTGTTCAACTGGGCGTCGTAGGTATATTCAAGAGCCTCGATCCCGCCGATGTTTATTTCCTTGGCTGGATTCTGCCAAGAGAAGTTGTTTGAATATGACACCTGAAGCTTCGGGCCGCGGGTGCCGTTCTTGGTTGTAATGAGCACAACGCCGAACGCGGCTTTCGAGCCATAGATGGAGGCTGACGCGGCATCCTTCAGAACCGTGATCGATTGAATGTCATTAGGATTGACAAGCTGGATGCTCGGGATCTCCACGTTGTCCAAAAGTATCAGCGGAGAGCTTCCTCCATTGATGGAGCCGATCTGGCCACGGATCTTGATGAGAGGATCAGAACCGACCTCTCCGGTAGGAATCACGATGTTCATTCCCGGAACAGCGCCCTGAAGTCCACGGCCGACATCGGCGATAGGACGGCTCTCCAAAGTCTTTCCGACATCGACCGAGGCGACCGCACCGGTGATGTCCGCCCTTTTCTGGGCGCCGTAGCCGACCACCACAACCTCGGAGAGCATCTCGTTGTCTTCCTTCATCATAATTGTCATCCCGTTCCTGGCCGTGACAATGACATCCTGATAGCCAAGACAGGAAACCTTGAGAGACGCGCCATTCGGCACGTTGATTGAGAATCTACCATCAACATCAGCGACGGTCCCGTTGTTTGTTCCCTGCTGGAACAGGCTGGCTCCGATGACAGGCTGTCCGTTCTGGTCCACTATACGTCCCTTGATGTTGATGTTTTGCGGCGCATTCACTTCAGCATTGACGCCAGAAGGATTTTCCGCGCTCACCCTAAGTCCGGGCAAGGTCAAGAAGCAGGCCACGACAATGGCGGCGGCTCCGCTTGACAAGTTAAAATTTCTTGCAAATCTGTCCATAAACAGGTCGACTTGGTTACTGTTATTGTTATTAATAGTTTGCAATATAAGCAAAAACCCTCATCTGACAAAAAATATTAAGAGAGAATGACTAAAAAACCTTAGTCTTCCTCTCTTTAGTATAAGGTAAATCCCGTATTTCCGCACCCTATACACCCTTGGACCTGAAAACCGGGATTTTACGCACCCGAGTGCCGGCGGGACCTAACCGTAAATGTCCCTCAGCACAGCCAGCGAGCGCACATTGACGGAAGACTCTGTGTGATGCTCGATGTACTTGAGGATGCACTCGGCGATCTCGTTGCGGTCGGAGCCTCTTAGAGGAAGCAGCATCGCCTCGCCGAAAGAACTGGTCAGCAGGGACTTGATGTGGTCGAGATGCTTGCCGGAGAAAGGAGCCAGATCTATCGTGTCGGGATTGAAACCGAGGACGGCGCAGAGCTCCAGCAGGAACCAAAGGTGGAAATTGGCGAAGTCGCTCTGCAGGGCATCAAGCGTCAGTATGGATCTCTTCAGCCAATCCATCAGCCCCTCCTCGTTCGTCTGGTCCTTTATCACCCGGAACAGCACCTCACTCATAAAAAGTGTCATCGTGTTCTTATGAATATTCCCGCGGATTCCCACGAGTGGGTTGACGCTGACGAAGTTGCGGGCGAACCAAAGATCCGACTTCGGGTTCCGGGTGACCTCCGCCTCAAGAATATTCAAGGGCAGGAAAAGGGCCATCGCCGTCTTGGGACTCACCTTCACAAGGAAGCCCCGCCTTCCATATTCCCGACTGATTGTGTGCAGGACGATGGAATTCTCGCCGACCTTGGTGTGGCCGATGACTATGAGTTCAGCCTTTTCGCGCATCTGGCAACAACTTGCATCTTTTCCGGCAGCTTATTTTGCCGCCCGTTAAGCCACTGTGCCATCGCCCGCAGAGCCTTGCCACGGTGCGAGATCTCGTTCTTCTGCTCCTCCGTGATGTCGGCGGCGGTGAGTCCAGGATATTCATCAGGTATGAATATCGGGTCGTAGCCGAAGCCTCCCCTGCCGGACTTTTCCCGGGCGATCGTGCCTTCCATCGTCCCCTCGAACTGGTGCGCCCCCGTCCAGGATGAGGGTAACGACGCTGCGGAAACGCGCCCTGCGGCTGACCTCCCGCCCGGTCGCCTCCAGTGTAGCAAGTTCGGCCAGCACCTTGTCCATATTCAGGTTGAAGTCCTTGGACGGTCCCGCATAACGTGCCGTATAGACTCCAGGCGCGCCGCCGAGGGCATCCACCTCCAGCCCCGTGTCATCGGCGAAGCAGTCGCAACCCTTTCTGTCGTAAATATACCGCGCCTTCTGGAGCGAGTTCTCCTGAAGCGTCTCCCCCGTCTCCGGGATGTCCTCCGTAATCCCGAAATCCGCCGGAGTCACCAGCTCGAACCCTTCCCCCAGAATCTCGGAAGCTTCCCTCAGCTTCCCACGGTTGCCCGTCGCGAAAACTATTTTTGTCATATATCGAAAATCTATTTCTGACTGTAAACTTACATAAATATCTACAAAATACGATATTTTCTTATCGCAACGCCCAAAACAACCCCGAAAGGGATGATTTTCCTGTAATTTTATTATATTTGTACCCTAACGGGATTAATAATCGAGTTTATTATGAACATCGGAGAACATATTCGTGATAAGAGGAAAACTTTCGGGCTGACCCAGGTCGAGCTGGCAAAAAGATCCGGGGTAGGAATCAGGTTTGTCCGGGAACTGGAAAACGGCAAGAATACTGTACAATTGGACAAAGTCAATCAAGTGCTAAGACTCTTTGGAGAAGAACTTCAAGCACATAAAATCAATGAATGATGAAAAAGGCTGACATTTACATCGACGACACTTTCTGCGGGGTTCTGACAGAGGATTCCGAGGGCTATCACTTTTCTTATGACGGCGAGTATCTGAAATCCGTCAGTGCCAAGGCCATCAGCCCGACAATGCCACTGACTGAGACCGAATATTCAAAAGAAATGATGTTCCCGGTCTTCGATGGGTTGATTCCTGAGGGATGGCTCCTTGACATAGTGCACAAATCCTGGAAAATAGATCCGAGAGACAGGATGTCACTACTGTTGGCTTGCTGTAAGGACTGCATCGGAAACATCAGCGTAAGAGAACATTATGGAGACAGGTAATAAATGCCTTTGCTGCGGAAAGGCTCTAAAAGAAGGAGAAAGGGGATATCATTCCTCGTGCGCCAGAAGGCTGTTTGGATGTGTTAAAGTACCTATATTACCATATTCAAGAGACAACATTCCTGAGCTGGCGTTGGAAGTCATAAAATCCAGCACTTCCGTGACTGGCGTCCAGGCTAAATTATCATTGGATATCAATAAAGGAGGACGCAACGAGGAAGATAGACTGACAATTGTGGGACTGTGGGGTGGATATATTCTCAAGCCACAAAGTCCTGTCTATAAATCGATGCCGGAGTTAGAGAATGTAACGATGAATATGGCGGAAGCCGTCGGGATCAGCACCGCCAGACACGGATTGATCAGGATGTCAGACGGTGAACTTGCGTATATCACCAAGAGGATGGACAGAGGGTCGAAAGGGGAGAAATACTCAATGCTGGATATGTGCCAACTTACAAACAGACTGACAGAACACAAATACAGAGGCTCCTATGCACAACTTTCAGATGTTGTAAAGAGATACTCATCCGCTCCGCTTCTGGATGTCCAACGCTTCTGGGAAATTGTGTTATTCTCGTGGATCTCAGGCAATTCAGATATGCACTGCAAGAATTTTTCACTGATTTCGACAAATGGCTCCGACTACTGTCTGTCACCGGCATACGATCTTCTCGCCGTACTGTTGACAGGAATCGAAGACAACGATGAATTAGCCTTGCCTTTGACTGGCAGCGGAGTTGAAGACAAAGGCGGCATCGCCGGATTTGGAAGAACAGAATTCGAAGAGGCGATGACAGCGGCAGGAATCGATGGCAAAGTCTGTGGATGGATTATCGACAAAATGATTTCAAACAAGCAACGTTGGTTTGAAGTTCTTGATGTGTCCTTCCTTTCCGATATATTGAAAGAAAAATACAAATCACTTATAGAAGAAAGGCTGTCAAGACTAAAATAGACATATCTTTCGGAAAATGCTTAAATTTGCGAGGTTGGCACGGGTGTTGCGCTCGTGCTTTGGCTTCGCCACGAGGGCGGAGCGGAGATATTCAGGAATATATTCAAAGAATATGAAGATTAAATCATTGATAGCGGCTTCGCTGGCGGTAGTGGTCAGCACCGCGGCGTTCGGGCAGTCACAAAGTTTCAAGCTCGGGAAATGGACCGAAATCCAGAACTCTATACTCAAGGAGCTTAACCGCTCTTACGTGGATTCTCTTCCTGTGGACAGGATCGAAAGGGCCGGCATCAACGCGATGCTGGAGAGCCTGGATCCTTACACTGTTTACATTCCGGAGGAGGAGAACGAGGACCTTATGATGATGATCAACAAGTCCTACGGCGGCATCGGTGCGCTCATCTACAAGCCGGAGAAGGACGGGAACGTCATCATCAACGAGCCTTACAAAGGGTCACCGGCGGAGAAGCATGGATTGAGCTGCGGTGACGAGATTATGGAGATCGACGGGCAGAGCACCCACGGACTGACCAGCCAGGAATGTTCCGACAGGATGAAGGGCAAGCCTGGCACGACAGTCAAGTTCAAGGTGCTGAAGGTGCGCTCAAAGGAGGTTGTGGACATCATCGTCACACGCGAGAGGATCCATCTTCCTGACATTGAATATGCCGGGATGCTCAACGACACTACCGGGTACATCTACCAGAGCGGCTTCACGGAGAACGTCTCCGGAGAGTTGCGCAACGCCTTCCTGAAACTCAAGAAGCAGGGTATGAAGAAACTGGTCCTCGACCTTCGCGGCAACGGCGGCGGACTGATGAGCGAGGCTGTGGGCATCGTGTCCCTCTTCGTGCCGAAAGGCTCGCTGGTAGTCTCATCGAAAGGCCAGGCCGCCGGAACCGAGATGCACTACAAGACAACATCCGAACCACTTGACACGGAGATCCCGATCATCGTGATGGTGGATTCCGGATCGGCATCGTCCTCCGAGATCGTTACCGGAGCCCTTCAAGACCTTGACAGAGCCACGGTTATGGGCACAAGGACCTTCGGCAAGGGACTCGTCCAGAGCATTCGCCTGCTCCCTTACAACGGGCAGCTGAAAGTCACCACGGCGAAGTACTACACCCCGTCAGGCCGCTGCGTTCAGGCGATCGACTACTCGCACCGCAACGAGGACGGCAGTGTCGGGTATATACCTGACTCACTGACACACGAGTTCAAGACCGCCCACGGCAGGACGGTGCGTGACGGCGGCGGCATCACCCCGGACGTCACCATCGAGGGACACGACTACAGCCGCCTGACATATTCACTCGTATATTCAGGGATCATTCAGGAATATGCCCTTGATTATGTCCGTGAGCACGCCGATGCTGACGAGGATTTCCATCTTGCTGACAAGGACTGGGACGGGTTCGTGGCCTTCGCCAAGACAAAGGAGTTCGACTACCGCTCCAGCGCGAAGACCTACTTCGACCGGATGAAGAAGGAACTGGAGAAAGACGGTCTTTCAAAGAATATGTCAGCGGAGCTTGACGCCCTCCAGAAAGCCCTGGAGATGGACAAGGAGACCTTCCTGAAGCTGAAGAAAGACGAGATCGTTCCGTTCATCGAGGAGGAGATCGCTGTCCGCTACCACTTCCAGGAAGCCGGCATCAAAATCCGTCTCCGCTACGACGACCAGCTCAAGAAAGCCCTCGCCAGCCCGATGATCGAGATATAGCAAGCAGTGGAGGGCAACCCTCTATAAGATAATCGCTTAACTCATCTCCTCCAGTTGGTTCCAACTAAAGGGAGAGTGATAAAGGCCTATCAATCAGCGAGTGGCATCGCACCAATTGATTTACAGAGACTTCCGAAAAGTTGCCAGTCATTTTTAGAGGGCAGCGATTACGAAGATATTCATAATCAAAATCTTACGAATCACCCCCAAAAATAACGATAATCACCGGATCAGGCGAAATGCCAGACCCGGTGATTTTTGCGTAAAGGATACCAGACCTATTCCTTGAAGCCGTTGATGTCGCAGAGGCTGTTTTTCGATTTGTATGTTTGAGGGTCTTTCGCCTCAAGAGCATTCCTCTACTTCAAGTACATTTCTTCTACCCCCCGCCCTTGATGACGGCGATAGGCTCAAGAGTCGTCACGATCTTTGTCAGGTCGCTCTGGTTGGCCATCACCTCGTCGATGTCCTTATAGGCGGAGGCGGCCTCCTCAAGGTCCTTCGGGCCGCGGATGGCGTGCACGATGCCCTTGACGTTGAGCTTGGCGATCTCCTCCTCAAGGCTTAGGGTACGCACGGCCTCGGTGCGGGACATCGCCCTGCCGGCTCCGTGGCTGCAGGAGAGGAACGAATCGGGATTCCCGAGACCTTCCGTGATGTAGGACTTTGTGCCTTGGGAACCCGGGACGATGCCGATCTCACCGACTCCTGCCCTTGTCGCTCCCTTACGGTGAACGATGACATCCTCCCCGAAATGGTTCTCCCAGGCCGCATAGTTGTGCGCGATGTTTATCATAGGTTCAAACTCAGCCTCCGGAACCACATCCTTGATCACCTCGCAGATACGGTCCATCATCAGTTTCCTGTTGGCCAGCGCGAACTGCATGCAGTACTGCATCTCGTTCCAGTAGCGTCCGCACTCATCGGACTTCACCGGAAGGAACGCCAGACCATTGTCCGGATCCGTCTTGGAGAACCACATAGCGTTCAGCCTCTCCGCCAGACCGCTGTAGTGGTCGCAGACCAGCTTCCCAAGATTGCGGGAACCGGAATGGATCATTATCCAAAGCCAGCCATATTCATCCTTCTGAAGCTCGATGAAGTGGTTGCCGCCGCCAAGGGTGCCTATCTGCTTCAAGGCGGATTTGTACTGATTCTTGACGATAGTCATCGAGTCTATGTCAAAGCCTTGCGGCATCAAGGACTCGTCCTGCGCGGTCTTATGCCTGTCCATCCCCAGCGGAATCCTCTTGCGGACGCCACGCATAATGCCTTTCCTCAAGACCTCAGCCGTGATGTCCTCGACACGTACATTGGTCTTCACAGCACACATTCCGCAGCCGATGTCAACTCCCACGGCGTTCGGAACCACAACTCCCTTCGTGGCGAGCACTCCCCCGATCGGCATCCCTACCCCGGCGTGCACGTCCGGCATAAACGCCAGATGGTGGAACACGAACGGAAGCGCCGCAAGGTTGTAGATCTGCCTGTATGCTATCGGGTCAAGAACCTTAGCCCAAATCTTGACCGGAGTGTCATTGATCAAAAACTCGTTCATAGTCATTGAATATTAAAGAGTTTATCAAAAAAATTCATCAGCTATATGCCACCGGCCCAGTGGGGTCCGGTCATTTTCTGATAACTTCAGCAAAGTAAAAGGCCAATCGCGCAATGTTTTTGCGTAGTGAGAAAAATTTACGAAATTTGCCGAAATTGTTACTGAATATGCCTGCGAACAAGAACGCCCTGCTGCGCTACAAGACCATCGACAAATGCCTGAGGAACCGCGCGAGACGATGGACCCTCGAAGACCTCGTCGAAGCCTGCTCCGATGCGCTTTATGAATATTCCGGCAAGGATGAATATCTTTCCGTCCGTACCATCCAGCTCGACATCCAGAGGATGCGCTCGGACGAGCTTGGCTACAACGCTCCGATTGTGGTCCGGGACAGGAAATACTACACCTACGAGGATCCGGAATATTCAATCTCGAATGTGCCGCTGACGGATTCGGACCTGGGGCAGATGAGGGAGGCCGTGGCAGTCCTGAAGCAGCTGTCCGGTTTCGGTGGGTTCTCGGGCGTGGATGACATCGTCGGGCGGCTTGAGGACTATGTGAACGCCGTGAGGGAGGAGCGGAGACCGGCCATATTCCTGGAATCCAACGAGCGGCTGAAAGGCCTGGATCTCATCTCTCCGCTCTATGAGGCGATCGTCGCCCGCCGGCCAGTCCTCCTGACTTATCATTCCTTCAAGTCCCCGAGGGCCAAATCGTTCATATTCAGTCCTTACATTTTGAAGGAATACCGCAACCGCTGGTTCGTCTTCGGCAGAGGCGAGCGGGACAACTACGTCGTCAACCTTGCGCTTGACAGAATCGAGGCCATAGAGGCCGCTCCCGCGGAGGCGAGATTCATCCCGGACGAGAAATTCGTTCCAGAGGAATATTTCAGGAATATGATCGGTGTGACGAAGATTCCGGGGAAGGGCGACCGGGAGACGCTTGTCCGGTTCAAGGCCACGCCGAAATTCGCCCCGTACATCGAGACCAAGCCGCTGCATTCCAGCCAGATGGTCGTGGAGCGGGACGAGGACGGTTCGGTGACGTTCCAGCTTGATGTCTGCCTGAATTTCGAGTTGGAGAAGTCGCTGCTGGAGTTCGCCGACGGGGTGAAGGTTCTGCGGCCGAAGTCTCTTGTGCGGTCGATCGCGGCGAGGCTGCGTCTCGCGGCTGGGCAATATGAATGAATTGCAATTATATAATGATGTTATTATCTTTGCCTTCCACAAATTGAATGACCTAATGACTGACAAGCGAACACAGAACATCAAACAATTCCTTTCGGAACTGTCCGGAAAGGCTTTGGCGTATCTTTTCCCGGGAGTGGACAAGGAGACGATTGATGAACAATCCCATGCACACTTGACAGATGCGGACGTCGCGTATTCTAAAATAGAATCTCCATTCCCGGTGTGCCCACAGCCAAAGGTTCCGGCTGAGGAATCCATCGACTTTGCACAATGGCAGGTTTATTCCGATGCTATAGATTTGCCAGAGATCGAGTGCGGCTCACTACGTCCTTCTGCCGAAGAACGCGAAAATCCACGGACTAAACCTGACTTCACTCGGAAGGCTGCCAACCCAAAGCGCGGCTGGAAGAAAAGAAATATCAATTTCATCCGGGAAAAGCGATACGAAAGAGTTAACGATGATTTATATGACGAAGACCTAAGGCGGTATAGTCAGATTGAGGAACCCGTCGTTCCGGATCTTGAGCCGGACGAGCAGACCAAGGCTATCCTTGCGGAGATAGAGAGGCTGCAGAGAAAATACGGAATCACGATCGAGGAGCTGGAGGCCGTGATTGCCTTCAGGGTGAAGCTAAGCCGCCTGCGCATAACCGAAAAGAAAGCGATTGTGCTGGAGGATTTCGACCACAAGGAGGTGAAAATGGACACGCTGACCAAGGCTGTTTTCCTGCTTTATCTCAAGCATCCGGAGGGGATACGCTACAAGGAACTCTCTGACTATCAGCAGGAACTTGAGGAAATATATTCATCTATCACAGGTCGGGAGGATCTTGACAGCATCCGGAAGAGCGTGTCGGATCTTTGCGACCCGCTGAACAACTCCATCAACGAGAAGGTGTCCAAGGTCAAGAAAGCGTTCAAGGATGTGGTGAATGAGCATACCGCAAGATTCTACTACATAGACGGGAAAAAAGGAACGGCCAAGAGGATCGCCCTTGACCGTAGCCTTGTACTTTGGGGGTGATGGTTAGTCTGATGAGCGAAGGGTCGCTTCGACAGGCTCTGTGACCCTACTTTCCTTCCTCACCGGCATCCTCATCAGACGAGCCTGAAAAGAAGTCGGCGACATCGGCAAGAATGGATTTACCGAGATGCATCCTTTTTGCGAATTTAGCCTGAGACTCATTGAATACCATCGACATATACACCATTCCCTCCGGCGTGGCGTCATAGTTCATCGCATTCTGGATGTTCAGATCCCTCGCCACCTCAACGGCATCCTGGTTAGCCCCGATGTAGGCGAACGTCCAGCCCTTCTTCCTCTGCATCTCGACAAGATTCTTGACGGCCCTTCCTGAATATTCTTGGGAAGAGTTCTCCATTCCGTCCGTGATGATGGTCACCAGAACTCCATCGCCAACCTCCACCTTGCGGTCAAGTTCCGATATGGCCTTCCCCATCGCATCGTAGAGCGGAGTGCAGCCGCCCGGCCGGTAATCCTTCTTCGTCAGATCGGCCACTTCCCCCACCGGCACACAGTCCCTGCGGGTCTTCACGCCACTCATACCTTCCCCCTCGAACGTCACGATGGACACGAAGTGCCTCTGCTCCGGGTACTTCTCTTGGTTCTGCCTGATGCCGTTGATCACCTCGTTGATCCCGCTGAGCGCCTGATTGTAGATCGAGCTCATCGAACCGCTCTCATCCAGAACGATGAGGTTGTAGATCTTCATTGTCTTGTTCTCTTCCATAACTGTATATATTAAATTAGGTGAATTGTGTCCTACCTTGTTTCTGACGCAAAGATAGCGGCGCTTCCTCGCATCACCGTAACGTCTGCAAGGCTTGCAGAATCCGGGCGTATTTGGCAATGATTTACTAATCAGAGCTTTAGCTATTCATCTTCTGTCGGCTTGCACTAAAGACAAAAGGCTAAAAGACCGAATATCAACGCGACGCGCTTCACTGCCATATTTTTGCATCAACGAAGAATATCTTTGCACCGTGAAAAGATGTTCAAGGAATATGGAAACAGGTGGAATAAAGGGAAATGACTCTCGGAAGACTCTGCTGGAATGCCTGAGCTCGATTGTGGTGAAGACCGCGACCGGAGCCGAGGACGAAAAGAAGTTCAATCCGAGCGTCTATGAGGATGCGAAGGAAGACATCTCGGAGGCAGGAGCGGTACTCGGGACGACGGAGAGAGAGACGGTCGTCTTCGCCAATATCCTGGAGCAAAGTTGCAATCGTCATCTCGGGATGGACGATGTGGCCAAAGAGATGGGAATCACTTACATCAAGTCCATGACCTACGAGGCCGAACTAAGCTCTCTGGAAAGGAAGAAGCTGATAAGAAGAAACGAAGACGAGGAGATACTGGTCCCCACCTTCGTCAAGTCGGCACTCGCGCAGAACAAACCCTACGAGAAAGAGGACTATTCCGGACTGGACACAGCCGGGGTTCTTGAGCGTTTCAGGAGAATGTTCAAGATGCGGCAGAAGGATGAGATCAGCGAGAACGACCTCATGAGCGAGTTGGACACACTGATGACAGCCGAAACGCAAAGTCAGTTTGTCCTCGAATGCCGTGACTTGGGATTCCGTGGAGAAAGCGGGGAAATGAAATACTGCGACAGGCTCCTGTTCTACTCACTGGTCTATTTCTTCATCTTCGACAATGATGACAATGTGGGATGGAGCGACTTCGATGGCATTTTTGAATACGCATACTGGAACCTACGCAGGATGAAAAACATGTTCAAGGAAAGGAAACTGAAAGTCGTCACTGAAGGAGTGATCGAGCCGGTCAACGAAGACGGAATCAGAAGTCCGGAATATTTCCACATCAGCAACAAGGTCAAGGATGTCATATTCGCCGAGCTCGGAGGAAGCGGGGCCGACAAGGAATCGAACGGGATGAACACAATCAGACACAACGAGATAGTGGCAAAGGATCTGTTCTACAACAAGGAGAACGGCGCTCAGGTCTCAAGGCTCAGGAGCCTGCTTGAACAGGAGAGTTACAGCAAAACCTGCGAGAGGCTTAAAGACAGGGGGCTTAGAAGCGGTTTCACATGTTTGTTCTACGGAAGTCCGGGAACAGGGAAAACCGAGACCGTCTATCAGTTGGCAAGGCAGACTGGCCGGGACATCATCCTCGTGAACGTTCCTGACATAAAAAGCTGCTGGGTCGGCGAGTCGGAGAAGAACATCAAAGGCCTGTTCGACCAGTACCGTAAGAAGGTATCGAAGTCCACCGTGGCTCCTATTCTGCTTTTCAACGAGGCGGACGCCATCTTCGGAATCCGCCAGGAGGGCGCGACACGGGCGGTTGACAAGATGGAGAACAGCATCCAGAACATCATCCTTCAGGAAATGGAGAAACTGGACGGAATCCTGATCGCGACCACCAACCTCACAACCAATCTGGACAATGCTTTCGAGAGGAGATTCCTTTACAAGATCCGGTTCGACAGGCCGGACGAGAAGGTCAAGGAACAAATCTGGGCTTCGATGCTGCCAACCCTCAGCGAAGAGGATGCGCGGGAACTGGCTCACGGTTTCGACTTTAGTGGAGGCCAGATCGAGAACATAGTGCGCAAGAAGGAGATCAAGTTCATCATAGACGGGGTCGATGCCGGCATGGAAGAGATCCGGGGATATTGCCGCGAGGAGATGATCGAGGATGCCGGCTCAGGAAGGAAGAAAATCGGATTCCGATAGCGCGCCAAGAATCTCTTAAACAAAAAACTCCAAGGATCCGGAATCGAAGCACATCGACTTTCGCTGCCATATTTTTTCAGCCAAATATATTATATTTGCATCTGGCAAACCTTGGAATAACGACTCGCGTGAACTTTGACAAAAGCGACATGGTTGTCATGACAGACTTCAAAATATTCATGGATAATGGCAAAGAATTTTTTCAAGAGATACATCTGGCTGGTTGATCTGATCAACCGCAGGAAGTATGTGTCTTTCAAGGAGATCAGCGAGGCATGGATGCGCAGTCCGCTGAACGAGACAGGAGACCCTCTGTCGGAGAGAACCTTCTTCAACCACAAGGACGCCATCGCCGGGATGTTCGGGATAGAGATTCTAAACGACAGGAGTCTCGGATTCTACATCGGGCGTTCGGATGTCGGAAGCGACGAGACAAGCGACTGGATGCTGCACACACTGTGTCTGAACAATGTGCTGCACGAGAACGCTGACATGAAGGACCGGATACTCATGGAGAAGGTCCCGTCAAGCGAGAGATTCCTTACGGACATCATCAGCGCGATGCGTGACTTCAGGGTGATAAGTCTCTGCTACCAGAGTTTCCGGCATCCGGAGCCGTTCTGCTTCAACGTACGTCCATATTGCGTCAAGTATTTCAAGCAGAGGTGGTACCTGCTCGGCGACAGCGACTTGGGGCTGCGGATATATTCATTGGACCGCTTCGTGGACATGGAAGAGCTGGAGGAACATTTTGAGATTCCGAAGGGTTTCGACGCGGAGGAATATTTCGGGAACTACTTCGGTGTCATCATCGGGGAGGAGCCGGAGGACGTGAAGATACGTGTCGTGCCGGACCAGGTAAAGTATTTCCGGACGCTGCCTCTGCATGGGTCTCAGAGGGAGACGGCGCAGGAGGACGGAAGTTCGGTTTTCAGCTACCACATCGCCCCGACCTTCGACTTCGTGCAGGAAATCCTCTCGCATGGAACGGATGTGGAGGTGCTCGAACCGGCCGAGTTACGCGAAAGTGTCGCTGACATCATCGCAGGAATGGCATCGCGTTATGGGCTTCCCGTTTCCCGATGAATCAGCCTGAATAAAAGTTACAAGGACCTCGCTCTATGGGATTTCCATTGCGGATAGCGATGGGCTTCCATAGATTGACGAAGATGATGAGAAAATAATCGCTATGACAGATTTCGCCGCTATTGATTTCGAGACGGCCAACGAGTGCCCGAGCAGTGTCTGCTCGGTGGGGGTCGTGGTGGTGCGAGAAGGTGAGATCGTGGACAGTTTCTACAGCTTGATCCACCCCGAGCCTGAATATTACAAATGGTTCTGCCGGCAGGTTCACGGCCTCGGGCCGGACGACACTGACGACGCGCCGGTGTTCCCTTTCGTCTGGGAAAAGATCGAACCCTTGATCGAGGGACTGCCTCTTGTGGCTCACAACAGCCGTTTTGACGAGGGCTGTCTTAAGAGTGTATTCAAGGTCTATCAGATGGATTATCCTGACTATGAATTTTTCGACACCCTTGCGGCCTCACGGCGACATTTCGGTTGCGCCCTGCCCAACCACCAGCTCCAGACCGTCGCCGCTGCCTGCGGGTACGACCTCACGAATCACCATCACGCTCTGTCCGATGCCGAGGCCTGCGCCGCGATCGCGATGAAAATATTGTAGCGACCTCTGGTTGACACCAAGGCTGCCTCTTGTCACATCATGCGAGGAACAGGCATGTTCACCCTGCAGACAGCCCCATTAGTCTCCACAGCCAGACTTGTTGAAGGATTGTAAAGCACAACTATATGAATATCAATCATCAAGCCTTTTGCCTTTAGGATGATTCAGCTAAAGGGGATGCGCTAACATATTCATTGATAAGCATTTGTCAGCCACTCGCTCTGTATCAGCCGGTGGGTGGTAATATATTGACTTACAATAATCTGATGTGGTCTCTTTAGCGCAAACCGACCTAAGGGAAAGCGTTAGGATATTCATAGATAGCGAATTTCGCTCCACTGCCGTGTTTTAGCACCAAAAAGATGTTACTTTGCATCAACAAAACAAAACGAGTATGGAAAAGATCAATTTATGCGAGGGCGTAGTCGCCCAGATGATGGACACAGAGGCGTGGGGCAATGTTTCAGGGGACTTCCCGTTCAGCGAGGCACAGCTGGAGAAGTACGCAGACAAGCTCGACTGGAAAGAAGTTTCAGGCAACACCAACATTTTCTGGAGCGTCCAGATGTTGGAGAAGTTCAAGAGAAGAATCGACTGGACGGCCCTGTCCCGCTGCCTGCAGGAGGAGAACGTTTCGGCTGAGCTGCTGGAAAAGTTCAAGGACAACTGGAACTGGGAGGAGCTCTCTGACAACAACTGCCTCACTCCTGAGCTCATCGACCAGTTCGCTGACTACATCAACTGGAAGGCTCTGATCAACAACTGGAGTTGCTGCGAGAAACTGGCGACCGAAGAGTTCATCCGGAAATATTCCGACAGGATCCCGGCCTGCGACTTCAAGGACTCGAGACTCTGGAGAGAAATGGTCGAGAAGAAGGAGAAAGAGATCAAGAAGCTGATCTGCCTGCGTTAAAAACGCATTCTACAGAACGACAGCAGCGAGGTAGGGACGTCCGCCTCGCTGCTGTTTTTATGAATATTCCAAGATCGGCAAGATCAGGCTTTCGGGGCAGAATCCGGTTCCGGGAGAGTATATGGAGTCTTCTTGCAACTTTGTGACTCCACGTAGGTCGTCAGGCGGTTGATTTCCTCGGGGCTGATGTACGAGCCTTGGATGCGCTCGGTCTCTGTGTCGATCTTGAAAATCATATCTCCACCTCCGGCAAGGTTCTCCGCTCCCGGAGAGTCAAGGATTACTCTGGAGTCGGCTCTGGTCATGGTTCTGACAGCGATTCTGGTCGGGAAGGTTGCCTTGATAGAATCCGTTATGACTTTCTTGGATGGTCGCTGGGTGGCAAGGATGATGTGGATGCCGACGGCTCTGCCCTTCTGCGCCAAGCGGATGATGGACTCTGTGATTTCACGTGAAATATATCTGGACTCCTCTTCACGGCCTGCAGGAATGGTAAGGTCGGCATATTCATCAATGATTGTGACAATGTAAGGCCAACGTTCTTGAGGAGTGGATGCTTGCTTATTGTATTCCACGATGTTGCTGATGCTGCCTACGCTGAGGTGCGAATAGCGGGCTTCCATTTCCTCACAGAGTGCCTCAAGGGTTTTGCCTGCCTGATCCTTCGTCTGCACGATAGGATTCTCACCGGACAAGGTGGCCAGATAATGTCCGCCAAGACGGCTGTAGGCTGAAAACTCGCAGCCCTTGGGGTCGAGGAACACAAATTTCAGTTCCGACGGGCGCTTTGAATATAGCAGCGAGGCGACTACGGCATTGATCGCCACCGTCTTACCCTGCTTTGTGGCTCCGGCGATGAGCAGGTGAGGAGCCTTGGCCAAATCAAAGACCTTGACTTTGTTCCCGAAAGTCCGCCCGATAGCCACCGGCAGTTCCGCCTTGCAGTTTCGGAACGCATCATCACCGAGGACCGAACGCATACGCACCACCGCTCGGCGGCCATTGGCGATCTTACCTTCCGACACTTTGTCTTCGGGAATATATTCATCAAGCAAATCCAAAGGGGGCAGCTGGTAGTCAGCAAAAGTGTTTTCTTTTTCCATATTATTAAATATTAACATATTACAAGCAAATAATCCTAAATGGCACCGCCGTTCACGGGCCACCTCAGATCGTCAGGACGTTAAAAGTCGTGTTCGCAAGGTCATAGACCTCATCGAGGACCGCCCCGTTGGAGAAGACAATCCCGTTCCACTCCTCCACTCCCGCGGCTTTATGAATATGCCCGAACAAGTGAAGTCTGGGGTGGACCTGCATCACGCGTTGCCTCAGAAAGGGATCGCCGTAGTGGATCTCATCAGAAAGGTCAAGAATATCATAGGGCGGCTGATGGGTGACAAGAACGTCCGTGTCCGGAGGTATATTCATAAAATCATTCTCCGCACGCCTGTTAATCGCATCCTCGAAGAACATCGGCACGCCGTAGAATTTGACCCCATCAATCTGGACTCCGGAATTACAGAGATAGTGGCAATTCTCGTCAAACCCCTCAAGCCTCGCTCCCCGAAGACAAAAGTCGTGATTGCCGGCGATGAAGACCTTGTGCCTGTGGGGCAGATCGCAGAACCATTCCATAAAGTCCAAAGCCTCCCCTTCGGTTCCCATCATCGTGAAATCCCCTGAATGCACGATCACATCACCCTCTGGCAGATTCGTCAGCTGCCGGTGCATGTTGTGGGTGTCCGATATGTGAATTATTCTCATATTCCTTGGTCTTTGAACATCGCCTTGGCTTTCCTGAGAGCCTCTGCAGAGCCGTTATCGATGCGGTTTTATTCGTGATGATGAACTTCGCCGCCACCATAAAGAAGATGTCCCGTGTTTGCTCCATAACCTTGTTTTTCGCAAAGATAGGCTGCCACGCTGCCATTTTGCAGCAGTGACGGACTGGTCTTTGTGAATATTATGGAGCGGGATCATACGCTTCTTGTTCTTGCCGCAAAATTGCCACGCTTCATTCCGACAGGAGACTCCGAGAGGTGACTTCCTTACGAAAAGCCTTCAGCCCGGCAGCCACCAGAACGGCCCAGAAGCGGCATCCGGCTGAAAAAATATTGCCTTTACCCAGGAGTATTTCAGCCTCATCCCAAGCACAGCCACCTGGATTGGCAATCGCGCTGAAGGCGTTTTGTAAAAAGGAAGCCGCATGGCCGGAAGGCACGCACTACCGCACTACCCCAGCAGCACGCATTCAAAGTCCGTCTTGCAGCAGCAAGATCGCTTGTAGTCAAAGCCGTAGATGCGCATATACGCCTCCGCGACCTCTTTTGCCCCATTGTTGAACGGATTCGACAGATTCGTCGAAACAACAACTGACATCTCCGGTGTCAGCACCTGCCCGTTTGAACGTCTGATTCTTTTGGGCGTTATTCTAAATGCTTTCATAATGACGATCTTTCGAGATGTATTCTATGCCGCTATTTCTGAAGGGAGTCTATCAATGCCCTTAATTCAGTGATAATCTCCTCCTCTGCGTTTCCAATTGCCCGTTCTTTCCATGCGTACCACCATTGGTTATCTTCATATATTGTGTAGGAGTCATTGAGCATAGGCATATCATTTCGATTGCTGTCGATCAGAGTTCCCGGAAGCTTTCTTAAGCCGAATTCCAATTCCGTATGATTATAGCCCCAACATACGCAAGCCAAATATTTCCCATAAGGGACACCAACACAAATCCATTCCCTTGTCCAATCAAGATCACGTTCAAGAGGGTAGTCTTTGATTCCAGCTGCAAAATAGCATTTCGAACCTTCAATACCATCGGCTACCTTCAGCAAAATGTCTTTGCGTTCCTGCAAATCATCTGACAGTTCAATATTTTCGAATAACGGAGCAAATATATCATAGCAGCATTTGTAAATCTTACAACACCTCTCGAAAGTCACAGATGCGAACGAATAGCTTTCCTCTTGATTCCAAACGATGTCATTCTTGAAATTAATAGATGATTCATCGAAAAGAAGAGTCTTCTCATTTTTTAGATAGAAGCCATAGTCTTCCCTATTACTTTTGGATCTATTCTCCTCAAATGGAATAGCGGCAATATTCCCTATGCTCCAAAGCCAGTCCTTACAATAGTCTCTGAAAGCACCTCTTTTATTTGCTATCCATTCTTGTGGTATGATGTGGTCATAATCCCACGGACAGTTATGGCTATCCCACATATCCTGACGGGCAGGATCATACATTCTGAAGTGTGTGTTGATGAACATACGTTGAGCATACAGAAGCATCTCTTTAGTTTGCCAAGGCCCAAACCTATATACTCTTTCGATAAAGTCCTGCCAAGGGTAATAATCTTCAGACCATACTCGCCATTTAGGATCTGGTTTTATCGTGAAGAAATGCCTCATCTCATCTGGCGTGTAAGGCGCGACAAGCCATTTATTCACAAATGATAGGGATATGGCACGCCTAATGGCCTCTATAGTAATGCCTTTACGACACTGACTGTAAACTTCAGTGACCACTCTAGCTGCAGCATCATTACTGAACCAATGGAGATAAAAAGCCAATGCCATAATCTCCTTTACAGAAAGATCCATTTTCCCCTCAAGAGACTCAGATGCGAAATACATCAACAACAAATATATATCTGTTGAGTTTCTCGCAATGCTTGTGCGAAGCACTGCTGGAGTAGAATCTGGAGAAGGATTCTTTTCCGCATTAAAAACATTCAGCCATTCATCAATGACCTTCATTATCCTCTCCAATTTGTCACTGCCATATAGATCATCAATCCTCTGCTTTGACATCTTGTCTTTCACCAATGAGCGTATTTGTTTCACAGACATCGCTCCTTTGAATGTTTTGTCTTGTGAAGGATCCGTCAACTCAAGACGAAATGCAAGCATAACGAGTTTTGCCGGTGGCATATACCGTTCGGCAATTCGATCATTTTTGTCCTTGATTTCTGGCCAATACGCCTTTATAGCAGAATAGCTGAGATCCTCCTGTGTAATCCTTGTGCCACCTGTGTTCAACCTTGTAAACAAAGTCTCCAAGGTTGTTACTCCTCCGTCATTATTTGCCACTGAACTTTCATTTTCCACAACATCCCGAGTTAGATGATTGCAGCAAATTCGGTAATCTACCAGTCTATAAAAGGCATCGTAGAATGAGGATATTCTTTCAGAATCAGCTTCAGTAACAGGATTTTTTTCCAAGCAGCGGAAATTACTTTTTTCCTGACATTTACTTATTATGTATTTTGTGAAGGCATCCTTGTCTTTGACAGGGGCGTTCAAGAAAAACTGAAGCGGAATAGGTCTTGATGCTTTAACCGGCCAAGTGCTATGCAAATCAACAACTTCGTTGTATATATTCTGCCCGTGAAGGCCAAATTCATCTAATGCGGAACGCCTGTCTGCCACGGAAAGGGTACCACATTCATCATTGTTTGTGAATCCCCACGGATGTGCTATTGTTGTTGATTTTACCCAGAATGTTCTGGAGCTATTCTGCGTATTTTCAGGGTTAATGTCAAGCCACAAGATCGCTCGGGAGTTTTCAACTGAACCGAAACCGATTGATATCGCATTAAACCGTTGCTGCCCATCCATCAGATAATACCTACCTTTATCATCAGGAATATCAGAGAGCATAAACGAACCTATAGGGAAACCTCGCAGGATCGAATCCCATAAGAGTTCAACCTGAGCCGGTTTCCAGACAAGTCCACGTTGGAGTTCAGGAATCTTCACATTGGATTCGTCCATCGTCCACGATGAGATATCTTTTAAGGCAAATGATAAGTTTGTAGTCATAGCATTCTATAATTGTCGTATATTCATTAGTCATTCGTGTCGTTAAAAATGCAGCCCTATTCCCAAAGCGTGGAACCGTCGCTCATTTTAGAATACCGGTTCTGGAAGACCGTTGGAATAAAATAAGCAGCAGTCCCACGCGCAATCCCACGGTGGGGATATGACGAGGGAAAATGTCCGCTTACTCTCTTCCAAGTGAATTTTCCAGATTCGTATTCGAGAATAAACTTACACTTCCGTGTTCTCAAGTATGTCTTGCTAAAGTACATAATCATTCTTGAATATGCAAGGCTGCCGCTTATCTTTTTACTTCCGGCAGAGGATTCTCTTATGCCGGTTTAGGTCGTTCTTTCCCGAGACAAAAGGGAATTCGATTATTCCTTCAATCCTCCCACGAAAGCAATTTCGTGCGGAACATTTCCCAGAGAAGGTTCCAAGCCTTATCAAAACGAAGGCGCTGCGCCTCGCACCAGAACTGTGTCGCCGCAATAGTATTATGTTTTAATGCAAAGGTACATTTCGATCCAGCCAAAAAGCGGCAGTGTAAAAAACAAAGGCAATCAAACACATTATTCTTTATCGTCCTGACTCGTGACGACAAACGCTCTGATGCTGCCGTCCGTTATTCGGTTGTCGGAACAGACCTTGAGAACGGAACGCTTCAGGGACCTTCCTGTGATCAGCAGATTCTCAACGGCGGAACGCAGAGAAGGGCTCAACCTATCAGCGGCCGAAGAATAAAGCACAATCACAACACTGTCATATTCAGATTGCGTGAGGAGGCTGTATTGGGATATTGATTCACACAAAGTCGCAGACTTATAGCCTCCACGACTCTCCTGCTGGCGGAAGTTCGACTCGGTAATTGAATATGTTCCAAAAAGATATTCAAGATTATGCCGTTCGAGGTCCGGGCAGAGGCTCAGGAGTCGTTGGATGCAGTCCTCAACCTTCGCCATTCTGTCGAGGCGTTTGATCGACCGCTCCATACGGGTGTCACGCATACGCTTGGCGCGGTTCCTTCGCTGCTCACGTTCGTGTATTTTTTCGCTGATATCCCAAGACATGGCTCCACTGAAGCATTGGCGCTTCTCTATTCTGCCACGAGCGTACATGCTGATTTTACGAGAATATAATTCCGAGGCTCTCTTTGAATACTTGTTGTCCGGCCTCCCGAGATTTTCAATAAATGAAGATTGCTCCTCTTGAGAGAAACCGTAGAAGGTCAGTTCCCAAAGAATATATGCGGCCAGAGCATTGTCATCCAACCGGATGCCCTCTTCTACATGAATATTCAAGTCGAGCAGGTTCTCCCAGATGTCGTTGCATCCGCTCACCCCGATATAATGTTCCTCTTCGTCCCGATAAACTTTGATATTCCCATCGTCCCGTCCGATCGGACGGAGAAGATTCAGTTCATCGAAAGCCTCCCTGTAGGCATAGATGTCGGTTTCGACACCGTACACTTTCTTTAGCGTCGGTATTAGGTCATCAAATGACACACTGTGAAGCAGTTCGGATAATGTCATGGCATATTTGTTTTAAATCTTCGGCAAAGATGGGATGCCTGAATGCAATTATTCGGCAGTATGGTCGACTTACGAAAACTGAAAGGTTTTGGCAACGCTGTTGTATATCTTTGCAGAAAAGGAGAATACAATGAGAACGTTTAGAGTAATCAGCCCGAATTTCGAGGAAACGATAAGGTTAGCCGCTGCGATGCCGTCCATAGAGATGACTCTGACAATATACCACAGTGAATTGGCAGAGAGGGAACGGAAAATCCTTTCGATCACAGGTGATCCTCTCGGCTGGGACTTTTCATGGCTCAAGGATGAGAGCAAGAAGGAAGAAGTGCAATCCTTGCTCTTGGAGCGTTATCGCATTCTGTCGGAGATGTTTGAGTTGCATTGTTCTGATTCGGAAGCCAAACGGTTTGAAAGTCAGAATGAACGGTTATATTCACTTACTAGGGACATGTTCTCCAGAACAGGGAAGATGTACCGTCAGATGTTGTCATCTCCTTTGGAAGAGAAGGATGACGACTTTACGGTGGAGGGATGCCTGCGCTATTGGGGAGACACGGCTCAGGATGTACTCCATTTGGAAGACGATGAATATTACCGCTCGGATTTCACCAAAATGATAATTGTGAACGCCCTGCTCCAACAGGAGAAACAGGGCGACATGGAAGTAATGACCTGTAATCCTTACTGGGACGCCTCCAAAGGCCTGAAAGCGACAATGAGCGATAAGGAATTGGGCCTTGAGAACACTCTTGACGATGGAACGACTTGGGCCGAAGGCCAGATTCGTCATCCAAAACTGGAACACATCTGTGTCTGCTATGCCACCCACGCGCTTATCACCCACTCGGGCTATTCAATCCCGGATTTCCTTCGTTTGAACACCTTTGAGGTGAAAGTAAATGCGATGATCCAGCAGATCAGCGAGCAGGATGGCTCACGTCTCTGGTGGTGGAAAAACTGTCGTGAACAGCAATTCTCCGACAAATTCCTCCATGAAGCGAAGCACCGTCCATCAGGGCAGTCACTCGGTGATTTCATTTGGGGCAGGGGCATTGAATATTTCAACCTGAACGAGGTGGACGATGTAAGCAAATTACCCGACTGCCGGCATGATGACACTCTGGTTCCCACATTTCTGCATACCCTGTGGCTAATGGCCACGAGTAAGCATTAGTCTTACTCTCTTCCAAGTGAATTTTCCAGATTCGTATTCGAGAATAAACTTACACTTCCGTGTTCTCAAGTATGTCTTGCTAAAATTCACAATCATTTTTGAATAGACAAGGCTGCCGCTTATCTTTTTTGAACCATCATAAGCCACCCATTGGAGCTATTCTGGTGATTCTTCCGCGACAAAGGTAATACCGCTAATTGCTATTTAGCGGCAGTGTGAGCAGTCGAAAAAACGATCGATAGATTTTTATAAGGGCTGCTTGATATTTTTGTCAAAAAAGATGATCTCTTGTCATTTCGAAGCGGCACGAAGACCAACTCCCTCTGCCAACGAATAATACGAAACACCTTCAGCGCAATCGCCAACAGAACGGCATGGGGACGGCATTCGGGTGAAAAACTATTGCCTTCATTGTGAAGCAATTCAGCCTCAACCTATGTACAGCCTTCTGGATTGGTGATCGCGCTGAAAGTGTTTTGCAAAATGGATGATTCAGCAAGAAGGCAAGGCCACGTCTTGGTCAGGCAACACATCGCTTGGCGAAGATGTTCAGGAATACTCGTCCCTTTCCTCGGCAGGAGGATAAATGTTCGCATGTCGCAATGTTACAAGCCGATGGATGGATTTCAAGTGGTGGTGATCCCTTGAAGATCAGTTTTTGCGTTGGGGAGTGCAATACCGTCGCGCTCCTTAGAAGGAGAAACTTAGGCCGCCTTGGATGGCGAACTGCCAGGGGTGTGCTTTGTCGGAGGTGTGGGTGTCGGTGCTGCCGTCGTGGGTGATGCGGGAGATGCTCACCTCCCGGTAGTTGTCTGTGATGAAGTAGTGGAAAGAAGGGATTACGCTCAGTCTGAACCGCCATAGGTTGAGTGACAAATCCAGACCAGCGTCGGCCGTAAGGCTGAAACGGTTCTTGATGTAGACGTAATGCTCAATCTCCTGTTGTCCGATGTAGGAGAAGCCGTGCGGCTCTTCCCGGTGTCCGAAAATGTAGCCCGGAGTCAGTCCGGCGAAGAATTCGATCCTGTTGAAGAATCCGGCGAAGAAACTTCCCAGAATGGTGCCGGCATCCGGATTCGTTCCGAAATAGCTCTTGTTGTGGTATGCTCCGTAGGCGGCGTTGTTGGCGCCCTGCCTTATTGATTCCTTGAACGAGGTGCGTTTTCCGTTGCTCCACGACACGGACAGAGGAGTCCCGAGGTAGTCGTTGATGTCCATGTTCTCGAACATCCACTGCACGCCTCCCCGCACTCCGAAGCCTTTGTCGTTGTACTTCCCGTAGGTGAGGCTCATCACCTCTCCCGAATTAGCTCTGGTGTTCTTAAGCGGAATCCTCACTCCGGCGGTAAACTTAAAGTCTTGATTGTCAGAATGAACCCTTTGTGCGAAAGCCGCACTTCCTGTCAGCGAAACCAGCGCCAGCACCACTAATAACTTTTTCATCCAATTAATTGTTAGCCTGTCCTCCCCGTTATCCAAAGAACATGCCATTCCTTGACCGCAGGTAGTTGGCGAACAGCCTCTTGTCCCTTAAGAAAACTCAACCTAAGACAAGGGTTTTAATCCATTCACAGACAATGAGTTGCCTGTTAACTGGAATTCTGGCGTTCTTCCACAGCATCCGCCCCTCCGGTGTCCTTGTGTCGCCTCTTTCTTTCCCGCAGGAAGCCCTCGTCAACGCCACGGACGGGATTACAAGTTATGAGATTTTCATAGAAGTCTCATGATCAAAGTCTTCTGCTTGCCAATCACACGCAAAAGCATGATCACTTCACATAGTAGCCGGACTGGATCTCAAGTGTCTCACCTCTCTTGACGGCGATGTTCTTTCCGGTGCAGGAGGTGCCTCCAAGTCTGTACTGGACAATGTAGGTACCCTCAGGGAGGCTGGTCTCGTAGCACTCCTGATAGGAGTAGACACTGCCTGACGGATCGAAATGATAGCCTTTAGGATCACTCGGACTCTTGGAGTCAATAAAGACGATGTCCGTCATGTACTTGCCTTTCTCGCTGTTGACGAACTTCACATTGCCGCAAGGAATTCTGTTCGGAACCGGGAGGTCGATGAAAAACTCCTTCTTCTCGATGGGCCGGTTCTGAATGCCGTACGGTCCGCCAGGAGCACTGGAGCAAAGGTCACGGTAGTTCATGTCGCTCAATGTCACTTTCATACGGTAACGGGTGGCGGCGTCGGACTCCACAGTGTTCTCCACACTCCAGACCCAACCGGAATGGAAATCAAAAGTGGCTCTGGATATGGCCGGAGGCTGAGTGTTGACCAACTCCGGCAGGTTCTTCACCTCCAGTTTGTAGTGGATGCTTCCGTCAGACGAGTTGTCGATGATGGACAGGTCCCTGATCTCACGCGTCCTTGAACTGCTGAAGTTGCAGCCTGAGCTCAAGGAAAGCCCGGCGCCGGCGGCGCCACCGGACAAACCGGCCTCGAACGACCATGTCACACCGGAAGTGTAGGTCTGGGAGTTTATCGTGGTTGAAGGGGACGGAACCTGATTGAAGCGGACCGGAACCTGATTGCCTTTGTCATCGACCAGGGAGATGTCCACATTGTAGCCGGTCAGGAAATAGCCCATGAAATCGCCGGTCCAGCCATTCGGCAGCACCTTGTTGAACTTACCGGCGTACATCCCGGACGAAGCCACCGAGAACGTGGCGTCAACGATGTAGAAGTCCCCGATGTAGTTGCTCTTGGACGTTTTGAACGCATAGAGCGGGATGACCGAGTAGTACTGCTCGAAGCGGCCTTCGCCCGTCACCCTGAACTCCTTCTTGCCGTCCTTGAAGATCAAGCCATTGTCAATCTTGTAGTCATGGGACGAGAACAGATGGATGGACTGGAGCAGGTCGTCTCCCGAGGTGTTCGCGGAATGCGCGTCACCGACCCATGACACAAGGCCGTTCAGGTTGGCTGGAGGAAAGTCATCCATTGAGAAGACCTTGCCGCTCCTGTGGAACGCCACGAAAAGGCAGTCGTCCAACGTCTCGGAGGACAGAAAACCGATGTTGTGCCGCGAAAGGAACGTCAGCAGATCCGAAGTCGGAGAGACCACGACCACCGCCGCTCCACGCTGGTAGGCGCTCAAGATCTCATCGTCCTTGACATCCTTCTCGCTCACAAAAACCACCTTCGCCTCCTCGCAGGAGACCCTCTTCCCGGTGAATCTTGAATATATCAACTCAAGGATGTCGCCATCCAGTTCAGACAGTACACAGTAGGGCAGGTCCGAGGTGCGGTTCTCCTCGACGGGCTCCGGCTCCGGTTCCGGATCGGGGTCAAGGCCTGATTTCCCTCCGCAGGCGGCCAGCAGGCCAAAAGCCGCGCAAAGCGCAAGTATATTCAGAAAATCAATTATTCGTTTCATGGTCATTGGATTTCATTCAGAAGGTTCATGAATATATTCATAGTTTTACTTGAAGCCGTAGCCGGTTGATAGTCTCACCGATCCTCCCGGCCTCACTCTGACAAGTCCGGTGTAGTTGCGTTTCCTGGTATTGCCTTTCGCGTCCTTGATGTCGCATTGCAGCTCGTAGTCGCCGGCCACCAGGAACAGGGAGCAGGTGTTGCCTTGGCCGTAGACGCTTCCGTCATGGTAGCTTCCGGTCTCGGGGTGGCTCTTGTTGTACAGCCTGACATTGGTCATGAAAGTGCCCTCCTCGCTGTTCGTGAGGTCGAATTTCCCGGTCGGCCCCCTGTTGGGCACAGGAAGGTCCTTGGTGACGGAATACTTCTTCTGAACGAACTCAAGATCGTGGTAGTCAACACTTCCCGAGTAGAAATAGGAAGCGCCGTAGACAAGGTTGTAAAGATCTATCACAACCCTGTACTTGGTCTCCACGTCGTAGTCCTCCGCCGGGACAGCCCACACCCACTGGCTATAGAAATTGACGGTCGAGGTCGAGACAAGCGGAGGGTCTGTGATTTTCAGGGATTTCAGGCGAGGAAGATTGTTGATCACGTAGTCGTAGCCGACCGTGGAGCCTTCGTGCCTGTTGAGCACATCGCAGTCGCTTATTGTGCGGGATGTGCTTGAGGAGATGGAGAATCCCGTGTTTGATGAGATCATCGGAGACGTGCCGCCGGTGATTCCTCCGCCGATGGAAAAGCTCCAGCCGGTCGTGTAGCTGGTCGAGCCGATGACGGTCTCCGGTGTCGGAGTCTGGACAAAACGTCCTACTGGAGTTCCAGCGGTGTTTAATATGTAGATGTTAGAACTGAGAGACTTGAGATAGAAACCGCATATCCTCGCTTTCACCAAGCCGTGCGTCTTGGTGAAATTCCCCGTGTACATCTTCCCCGACACGACCGAAACGGTGGAGGTCATGAGGTAGTAATCCATGGCCTCCGAGTCACCGCTCTTGAATCCGTGCATCGGTGTGACCTTCAACTGCACATCTATGGAAAACTCGCCCTCAAGGTAATCGTGTTTGGAGGCCGCTACGTTGGTTATCTTCTCGCTGACCTTGTCAGAATAGGTCGTGTACAGGCATGACTCCTCCCAGAAAGAGGACGGGTCGAAGTTGCCGGCCACGTTCAGGATGGCGTTGTTGGTCCAGGAGACAAGGCCGTTGAGGCATTCGTCCACCTCCAGACCCTCCGCCGGAGTCCGCACGGCACAGTGGCCGGAGCGTCCCTGCTGGAAAGCCACACAGAGGAAATTTCCCGCCTCCACACCGAGTTGTTCAAGCAGGATTTTTGACGGATCGCAGACAACCACGACGCGCCCCTTGAGTGTGTCAAGTCCGGAATAGCCGGCCATGTCCGTGACAATCACTTGTGCGTTGTCAGCCGAAGGAGCCGTCTCTTTCAGCCGGCCTTTGACAGCGTCCGCTAAGTCCTTAGAGAGGCCTTCCGAGACCCATGCCGGGAACGCGATCTTCTTCGCCGTCGGCGAGCGAGGAAGGCTTGCGGTAGTCGCCTTCAATGATGACCTCATCACCGTAATCCGGACTGTCCTTGGAGCAGGAGACAAGCGTAAGCACGAACGCCGGTATGGCCAGATAAAGTAAAAGAGAGTGTTTCATGGTATTACAGTCTGTAAGGCAGTTTGCGGTTGTAGTCCTTGTCCACACAGATAGTCGCCGTCTTCTTTGTGAGATTGTAAACGACTGACCATTGCGTGTTGCTTGTGATGTCTCCTCCCTCGGATTGCAAATCTTGGTGCACGGCATCAAGCAGAGACATGCATTCATCTTCCGTCATCACACGGTTCTTCTTTTCCAATGTCTCGTGGAGCTTGTCGTACCGCTCTTTTCCTCCTCCGACATTCCGCCATCCCTCGGACAGATAGAAATTGGTGACGTGGTCGGTGTCAAGCAGGTTCATCGTCCAATCTTTCGCTGACGGATCACTCAGCGGCGGCACCTCTCCCGGGCGGTAATATTCCACGACAACGCTCTTTCCGCTTGCGTCGGCGATCAGGAAATGATAGTTCGAGTCCGAATTCTCACCGTCCGCGAAAAAATTGTGGGACCGGAAAACCTCCACGGCTTGCTCAACGCTTGTACACCTGTCCAGCACCAGCCTGATGGCTAATGTCGGGACAATGTCACTCTTCCCGGGGTCATGCTGTACCGCCCCGCCGGTACCTCGAAGAGACAGGACACCTATGAACAGTCCCGCATCATTCATCCCGTCCAGACAGCAGTAGATGGATGCGGTCACAGGGATGGAAAGATCCGTCTTCCCGTCCGACAACGCACCGGCCACATAAGTGTCTTTGTCCAGAAATGGAAGGGCTGAGATGCAGATGGACTCATGCACTCCCTTTGTGACATTGTGTACAAGCACATTGGAAGACGACACAAATCTATAGTCAAAGTTACGTCCCACCAGCACGTCTCCTTCCTGGGACTTGACACAGAAAGCACTGCATCCGAAATCCACGCCACCGTCAGCCTTGCCCAGCGGAACTGTTGTCAGCATCGGCACCACTTTTCCGAGAAGTTGCATGCTGGAACTCGCCCCTCCGCTAGACATGACCTCATCGATGTGGTAGTCCGAACTATATTTCACTGAATATAAATGCCCGTCCGCCAAATTCTTCAATGTGGACACCATAGCCTTCTGATCATCATTCCTCAGATAATCGGCAGGGTTTGCGGCGGTTTCGGTTTCTCCCTTATCACAAGAGGACAGAAAGAAAACCGATACTGAAAGATAAGACACAAGATAGATAAGACGCTTCATCGTTTTGATATTGTTTGAAATATACCCGGAAGCCTCAGGGTGGCTCACCACGCCCAAGGAAGAAATTTGTGAGACAAAAATACTAAATGAAGCACCCGAAGAAAAGACGGCTCCGACTAATTTTGCCGAGCCGTCAAGAAATTGTCGTACGGACAACCTTATTTTGTCAAATCAGCATTTTTTTGCCGAACCGATAAATTACTTATCCGCCATTTTGTCGGGGTCATACCCTCTCTCTCCTTGAAGGAAGCATTGAAATTGCTCACGGAAAGAAAGCCTGATTTTTCCGCGATTTCGGCGATGGACCTGTCAGGATTCTCCAGCAAGGCGCGTTTTGCATAGCCGATTCTCATTCCGCAGATCCATTCCCGGAAGGTAATCTTGTAGGTCTGATTGATGAAAGCGGAAAGATACGTCCTGTTTGTGTACAAGGTTTTGGACAGATCCGCTATCGTGAGTCCCGGCTTCAGATAGCCTTCCGCCTCCACCCATTCCTGCACAAGACGTTGCATTTCCGGATTGCAGGAGAACGTTTCTGTCGCAGGAAGATCCGATCCCGGGTCACTTTCGATGGCACATTCGACGGTTTCATAAAAAAGCATGTAGTTCTGGTAACTGACATACAGATAAATGTAGAACGGAACGGAAGACAGCACCCAAACAAAAACAAGATTGTCAGGAAGGAAGGTCAGCACAGAACAACCGATGCCGAAAATGAGCATCCAATATGTCAGTACCGACATCCATCTGACATAGGTCGCGATATGGTCAGAATAGGTGTCATCCATCTTTTTGACGGCCCGATGGTAGGCCTTGAGCAGGTGTGAGGCCAGAGAGAAACCATACAGGGCAAGCATCAGGGCTAATGAATATATCAGGCCGGCTTTCAGTGTGCCGTCTTCGGTGAACAAGAGCGCGGAGACGGACAGGATGACATATAAAAGCCATGACAGACAATGTCTCACAATGATCTTCCGTGTGATGTAGGAGCGGTTCAGAAGTGTGTGAAGAGCCGCGACGAACAACCCGTAGCCGAAGAAATACGTTGAGAGATTCATCACAATCGCTGCATTGACGTTAACCTGCCTTATGTCAAAGCACAGATGGACGGCATAATTTGCCGCCAGCACCAAAAGCGCCGCCCCCATTAAATTCCTTGACCGCAGGTAGTTGGCGAACAGCCTCTTGTCGGGGACCTTCCCGAAGAAGAACCTAAAGACAAAGAACGCCATCAGGGTCAAGGCAATGCATAGGGAGTATCTGTACAGATCGATGTTCATGGTGTCAATGCGATGGAATGCCTTTACTCGATGCAACTGGTGAGACAGGTCATCGAGGCGTCGGGACGGAACTCGATGCCGGTGGAGGTGGCGGGGATGAGAACGGTCTCGCCCTGACGGAGGGTCACGACGTGCTCCTGGCCGTCATTCTCATGGTCAACAAGGCTGCCGCCTCCGGCGACGCACATCACGACCACAAAAGAGTCCAGTTTAGAGAGATCCTTGGCGCAAGGCTTGTCCAGGTCGAAGAGCGAGGTGGTGAAGTACTTGCAGCTGACCAGTTTGGTCTCGGCGTCCTTGACGCGGGAATATTCAGTCCTGTAGTCCGGGTAGACATCGTAGTCGATGGCCTCCTTGGCCTGCTCGATGTGCAGTTCGCGGGGCTTTCCGTCAAGACCCAGGCGACCATAGTCATAGATCCTGTAGGTCAGGTCGGATGTCTGCTGGATCTCGGCGACGAAGGCTCCGGCCCCGATGGCGTGGATGCGGCCGGCAGGGAGGAAGAACACATCGCCGGGAGCGATCCTGTAGCTTGCAAGCACGTCGGTGATGGTGTGTTCGTTGACTCTTTGCTCATATTCATCGGGAGTGATCCACTCGGTCAGACCGCTCAGCAGATGGGCTCCCTCGTCGGCTCCGACCACATACCACATCTCGGTCTTGCCTTTCATCCCCGGATGGGTCTTCGCGGCAAGCTCGTCGTTCGGGTGGACCTGGATCGACAGGTCGCTTCTAGCGTCGATAAATTTGATCAGGAGCGGGAACTCCGTTCCGGTCTTCTCAAAAACCTTCTTGCCGACGAGTTCAGGACCATATTCATTCATCACATCGGTCAGGCTTTTGCCTGCAAGAGAGCCGTTGGCTATCGTTGAGACATGGCCCGGGACAGCTGAGATCTCCCAACTCTCCCCTATCTTGTGCTGCTTTGTCTTTACGCCCTTGAACGGGGCGATCTTTTCTCCGCCCCACACCATCTCACGGAGATAGGGCTCAAATTTCAGAGGGTACATATTCGTTAAGTTCTTTTTAAACAATTATTTATCCAGCTCTGTCAATGCGAACGCATAGGCTCCGAGCGAGATGGCCTTGCTGGCTCCGATCTTGGAACGCATCACGCCGACGCGCTTCTGCGGGTCGTAAACCACCTCACGGTCGCTGCCATAGACCTTCAGGGAACGGGCCTCACCGCGGGCGAACTGATCGAACTCCGCAGGGTCGTCGAGGTTATAGACCTTCATCTGAACCCTGTTCAACTCATCGCCGTTGAGCTGGTGCATCTTGCCGCGCATGGTGCGTAATATTCCTGGCATCAGGTACTTGTAGTTGTTCATCACTCCGCCTCCGATCACGATCAGGCCGTCGATCAGGGTGACCGCCGTGGCCATCGCGTCGCCCGCGACCTCGCCCATCTTGTCGAACGCCTTGATCGCGGCTTCCTTGTCGCCAGGCCTCTTGCCCTCGCAGACCTCGGCGAGATCCTTAGGCTCAAGACCGTGGTTCGGATTGCCGGTCAGCTCACCGTAAACTCTCTTCACGGCACGGATCGAGGCACCGTCCTCGACGATGATGTCCGGCATGTCAGGATGCTTGAGGCAGAAAGTCTCCACGCAGGAGTTGTCGCCCCGGTTGAGTTCGCCGTTGATCACCGTGCCTATTCCCAGACCTGTGCCGAACGTGTAGCCGATGAGGTTGTGGTAACGCTTCGCGCTGCCGGCCTTGGCAAGCCTTTCGTTGATTTCAGGAAGCACGCCGCCGAGAGCCTCTCCGTAGGCGTAGAGGTCGCCGTCATTATTGATATAAACCGGGATTCCAAAAGTGTCCTCAAGGAATGGTCCGAGAGCGACACCGTCACGGAAAGACGGGAAGTTAGGAAGATAACCGCCGATGATTCCGTCCGGGTAATCGGCCGGGCCAGGGAAGCAGAAGCTGATCGCGACAGGTTTCTCCTCTCCAAGTTCCTCTTCGATCTGACGGAATCCCTTGACCATCGTGCCGAGGCAGCGGTCAAGGTTGTCGGCGTTGGACGGAAGTGTGATTGGTTCGCAGCAAAACTCACCACCCTTCATCGCGCCGAAGACCATATTGGTGCCGCCGGCGTCAAGGGTCATAACAACTCTGCTGTCATTTCTGATATCAGACATATTCTTGTGTTTAAATTATTGACCAACCTCCTTGAATATTCAAAAAAATCAAGTCTTTTCGTTGCAAAGATAATCATTATCCGTCTTTCGGGCTCACCGTTTGCAGGGAAAATTCGTACCTTTGCACCAATCCTCTATTCTTCACCACTTGTGGTGAAAGCAAGTACCTCCCCCGAGGGGAGGGATTTAGGGTAGGGGTAACGTGAATGAATGTGGGTGGGCAATCACCTTCGGACGTGAGATAAGGTAGTTTACAGCGGGTAGTTGCCTACTTGCGAGAGTTGAAGTTATCTATGCAGAAAAGAAGAAATCGCCAAGGTGGCGAGAACGGCGGTAGGAAGAGCCGCGACAGGAAATTCGGTGCCAGACAGAAGAGCAAAAGAGTGCTGGAAGAGGTGACCGGCAAGGTTCAGATGACAAGGGACGGCTATGTCTTCGTGATCATTGAGGGCGAGCCGGACAATGATGTGTTCGTCAAGGCGTCCAAGACTCGCGGCGCGTTGAACGGAGACACCGTAAGATGTGCAGTCACAAGTGAGAGAAAGGAAGCTTCATCCGATGCGGCCAAAGGCGGACGCAAGGACGCGGCCAGACGCCGCGAGGGAGAGATCATAGAGATTGTAGAGCGCAGCCACAAGCCGTTCGTCGGCGTGCTCCACATTGTCGGCCGGCAGGCTTGGGTGCTGATGCAGTCAAGGAATATGCCGTACGACATCAGCATAGATTTCGACACCCTTCCTGAGGGTGCGAAAAGAGGGATGAAAGTGGCGGCGCTGATAGACGGATGGGACAAGGGTGAGCCGACTCCGAAAGGCCACATAGTGGATGTGCTCGGAATGCCAGGCGAGAACGACACCGAGATGCACGCCATCCTCGCTGAATATGCCCTGCCTTACAGGTTCGAGCCGGAGGTCGAGAACGCCGCCGACCAGATTTCAGACCAGATCACAGAGAAAGATCTCAAGGGACGTCGGGATTTCCGTAACACTCTGACATTCACCATCGACCCTACGGACGCGAAAGACTTCGACGATGCTTTGTCATTCAAGAAACTGGACAACGGCAACTACGAGATCGGAGTCCACATCGCCGACGTGTCCTACTATGTGCTTCCAGGGACGATCGTGGACAAGGAGGCACAGGAGCGCGGCACGTCAGTCTATCTGGTTGACAGGACAGTCCCGATGCTTCCGGAGAAACTTTGCAATAAACTCTGCTCCCTACGCCCACACGAGGACAAGCTGACATTCTCGGTAGTGGTCGAGATGACTCCTCGCGGAAAAATCGAGAACCGTTGGTTCGGTCGCACGGCGATCTGTTCTGACTACCGTTTCGACTACGACGGAGTGCAGCAGATCATCGAGAGCGATGGTAAGGAGCCTGCGGATCCGGCCATCGGTCAGGATGTCAGGGAGGCCATCGTGACGCTCAACAAGCTGGCATTGACACTCCGCAAGCGTCGTTTCGCCTCAGGAGCCATCAGTTTCGAGCGTCCGGAGATGAAAGTCGAGGTGGACGCGACCGGAAAGCCGATCAGGGTTTACGAGAAAATCACCAAGGAGGCCAACTGGCTGATCGAGGAGTTCATGCTTCTTGCGAACCGTTCCGTGGCCGAGTTCATCGCCACTTCCGGCAGGATGGACGGCAAGGCCGACAAGAAGGCCAAGACCTTTGTTTACCGTGTACACGGCGAGCCTAACACGGAGAAGATCGCGAGCCTCGGCCAGTTCGTAAGCAATTTCGGGTTCAAGTTCGGGCCGAGCGGCAACGGACGCGAGATCGCCAAGTCCCTGAACACGCTTTTGGCCGAGGCCAAGGGCACGCCGGAGTGCGACGCTTTCCAGATGATCGCCCTGCGCTCGATGGCCAAGGCGATCTACACCACCGACAACATCGGCCATTACGGCCTTGCGTTCAAGTTCTACACGCACTTCACATCCCCTATCCGCCGCTATCCTGACACAATGGTACACAGGCTGTTGGCCCTCTATCTCGACAATGCCGAGAGCCAGAACAAGGAATATTACGAAGCCCAGTGCCAGCATGCCTCCGAGCGCGAGCAGATAGCGGCGAACGCCGAACGCGACAGCATCAAGTACAAGATGATCGAGTTCATGCAGGACAAGATAGGCAATGAATATGAAGGCTCGATCTCCGGCCTTACCGAATGGGGTATGTACGTGGAGATCAAGCCTACCATGATCGAAGGCATGGTCGCCCTGCGCGACGTGAAGTCCGACTTCTTCGAGTTCGACGAGCAGAACTACCTCATCCGTGGCCGCCGCACCGGCAAGGTCTTCCGACTGGGTGACGCGGTCAAGATCCGTGTGAAGGCCGCCAATCTGGAGCAGAGGCTGCTGGACTACGAACTTGTTGACGCCACCACAGACAATGGTTCATCCAATGACGGTTCCGGTAGCGGTTCCGCTGACGGCAAAGCCAAGAAAAAGCCTTTCTATGCCGCCGTAGCCCACAACGACAACCAGCCTCAGCACAAGTCATCCAAGGACAAAGGCCGTCCCCGCAAGAAGTTCGGCCCAAAGTCTTCCCGAAACGAGAAGAAGAACGCCAACTAATTCATTGGCCGACACAACACATCTCAAAGAGTGACCGCCTCTGTGCAGCCACTCTTTTTGTCCGGTGAACGCCCTGTTGGCCGGACACCGTTCATCTTATTTCGGGTGCGGAAGAGGCTGTTTTGCACCCAAAGTGACTTTCTGATTGGTTCCGGGGTGTGGAAAGCCGACTTGCGCACCCCGAACTTTTTCCGCATCTATCTTGTATTTTATGCATAACATAGAGGGTGATTACAAGGGATATTAAATCATCAACAAACAAACCATTGCCAAGAAGCGACGGTTATCGTCAATCGGTTGAACATCAACATCATAAAGCCGACGTTGACCAACTTGTATATAATAGCCACACAAAAAGTGAAATTTTTATCTGACGATTGCGGTTGTTCCTCTTATTATTAATACACGAACATGAACATTTGTTCGAGTGGATTTTTTTGATTAATATTGACATGTTTAACCATATAATATTATGAATACCAATAATGAGTTTCAGTTGATTTGGGAGTATAACCTCTTACGGACTTTTGTGCGCCATGTTTTTATGGCCACATGGAATGAAAAAGAGGGAATAAATGAAGAGAATGTTCTGAATCTTGATATAGAAGGACTTCTAAAAAATCCGTCTACTGAAGAGAATTCTTTTTTTGAAGGGCAGGTTAAGTACATCCCTACAAAATTCGAGATAAAGGATAATTACGAATTATGGCAAACTGCCATAGGGGTATATGTCGGTTTGCTGCCCGAAATTAATAATACAAAAGAACTACACAGCAGTGACATCGCTCTTGATTTCATGCTTCGCGTAAGATCTTATGATCTATCATATTTACGTGGTTGTGCCATTTTCAACCACAAAATTCAATCAATAGCAGATGATTTTCTCAAATTGAGCAATACTGACATCAATGAAGATCCTGGAGCGCTTCTCTCTATTGATACAATTAAGGGAGACGTAGTAGACATATATAAGACAATGAAAGATGTGAACAATGCGCCTCGCGACATCAGAATAGATACCCATGGTCGTGAATGGTATACAGACCACAGAGGTTGCCTACATAGGATAATGCATCACGACTTCAACTTCTCCGGCATGTCAGACACCGATTATACCGACACGTTCGCCGACAAGGACGATAATGCCCTATTTCAGTCTTATAGTAAAGCAATATATGAAAAATTTAAAGACTCTAAAAACTCTGACGAATATTTCGTAAGAGGTGTGATTGTTCCGATGATGGCGGCGTACATCGGGTGTGATCATTTGTTCGAATTGAAACAGGACAAAGACGCTGATGATCATCTAGACCGGCTGTATGACATGGTCGAAGAGCAAATTGATGTGAATGATCACAAGGCGGTGCTGGACTATATGTCGAAAGTGAAGTTTATGATTCCTGCTTTGCTGCCGAAGAAGTAATGGACCAACAGTTTTACGATGCGTCTATGACACAACGATGACAAATCTCAAAAAACAAATCAACATGACAACAAGTTTTGAATATCTCGCAGAAAACAATATGGACTTGACAGACTCCCAGAAGAGTCTTCTGACAAAAATTGAGAACATACCTTGTGACAAGGTCCTCGCGGATTTCGCCGACCTTGCTGAACTCAGAAAAACGAAGGGCTATAAAGTGGTCATCTCTGACCGTATGTCCTTTATTGAGAAAATTAAGACTGAAGATCACGCGATTGATAATCTAAGGAATGATCTAAAAGAAAAAAGTATAAAAGGAACGATTACGGAGGAAGAGCGGGCGATTTACAACTCTGAAATTCTATTTAGAATTAAAAAAGAACTGAACGATTATCTTGAACGAATTGAGCCCGGAGCGGTTCACCCTCTTTTAGGCCTGTACCGCAACTGGGATTTCTCTTACAACTCTCCAGTGGTCTATCTGTTTAAGGAGAACATTGACAATTATGCCAAGCGGAGTGGAAAATCCGCTGACAATATATTCGCCTATGTCTATGTCCATGAAGCTATGCATGCCTACTATGATTCCAAAAATTCAGAAGGAGGCCATGTTATCCATGAGCTCGAAGAGGCGTTCGCGGAATGCGGAATGTTGGAATTCTTGACAAACGCATGTTTTCACGACAAAGATCTATGCGAACCGGCAATTGACGCATACGATGATGTCAATGAGAAAAGGAAGAACGGTCCTTATGAATACGGCTTCGGTTTGTCTCTCAATGAACTATCACACAAGATTGGAGAAAAAACCGCAGACATGATGAGCCGGTACCGTGAAATCTCCAATTGGATAACTGATAACGATGCCTATAACTATAAGGCAAAAATCTCAGAGCTGTCAAAAACACCGTTAGATAACGATGAATACAAGGATAAGGCTCAAGAATGCTTTGAACTGGTTGAGAAAATCCTCAACAAGGAGTACCAAAAGCCAAATGTCATCGCCGATGTGAACCCACTCCTCGAACCTTATATGAGGGGAAGCGGTGTGATAGTCCGTGAGGACGCACCAGCCACATGGAAACATTCAGGTAAATCAACTTCAATAGCGACAAGCAGTTCAATCATATATTTAGGAACCAAGGAAAAGCTTGGATCATCCTATCGGCAGGTTCCGATCTTTGCTTCCGAGGATCCGACAGAAATAGCCTATGTGATTTTTAAGGTCGCCAACCTTGTCGGAGGCGAAAGGGCTATGGCGCAGATGATATATTACCATGACTATTCTTGCAAGGACAAGGGTATTTTGTACTCTCCTTTATGCTCAAAAGGGAGCAACATAGTGAAGTATATGCCTTGGCCGCTCTTTATAGGCGGCAATCAAATATACATCCAGAAAGGATGGCAACTTGATCCTGAAACCCTGACTGCAGAATCTCCAAGCCTCTGTCTGCTGCTTGATGCCCTGAACGCAGTGTCTGACAAGTGCTTTTCTATTTTGAAATCAGGAAAGACACTTGTCCTCTATGGTCCGGAAGACATAAAAGATGCCATTGAATCCAACCAACAAGAGCGATAAGTTATCCTCGCAGGCGAAAGCAAGGCCCTCCACCGAGCTGAGGAATTCAGGGTAGGGCAACGTGAATGGGCACAGGTAGCGATTATCTTAGAACGTGAGATAATATATTCTAATATGCCGGGAGTGGACCGAATCGGTTTCTCCCGGCTATTTCATCAATCACCGCCCTGGATATTCAAATCCTATGCGGCGCTTTCCAACCGGCTTTTCGCCAATGGTCTCTTCATCACAATATTTCGTCAACTCGGTCATGCCTACCTTTTTTCCTTCGATGATGTAGGAGATAGCGGCTTTGCGGCACACATTCTCGGTCTGGCCACCTGACAGTGGATATTCACGGGCGAGAATCCGAGCGTCGTCTGCCGGGAGTTCCGGGAGCATCTCTTTCCAGATTTCCGATCTTGTGTCCTCATCAGGAACAGACAGGCGTATCTTGAACAGGAACCTGCGCTCAAACGCCGGATCAAGACTGGTCTCCAGATTGGTTGTGGCGATGAGTATGCCGTCAAGTGTCTCCATGTTCTGCAGGATGATGTTCTGAATCGAGTTGTTGCTCTTGTCGCAACTATTCTCTGGATTTGCCATTCTGATGCCAAGAATGGCATCAGCTTCGTTTAACAGAAGGATGGGAGCCTTCTCGCCGCGGCGGACAAGATCATGATAGGTTCGGAACACGTTGCTGACATTCTTCTCAGAGTCCCCGTGCCATTTGGAGCGAAGCTTTGAGACATCCACAATGAATATGTCCCTTCCTGTCTCACGCGCCAATTGAAGGCAGCTCTCTGTCTTCCCTGTCCCCGGAGGGCCGTAAAGGAGGATATTCACACCTTTTCGCAAGCCCTGTTCCGCAAGCCTGCCCTGAACTTCCTTGAAGTTTTCGTCTCGGAGCAAACTGGACAGGCGTTCCATCTGTTCCCTTTCCGCAGCATTGAAAAACAAACGCTTTCCCACAATACTCTCGTGGCTCTTTATGTCAGGATTACGCACGCCTGCATCCTCATTCCGAATGTCAAGCTCAGTAAAGAATTCCTTGCGGACATTCTCCGTAAGACTGAGTTTGGATGTGTCCGCCAACCCGTCTTCGGAACTGAACTCAACAAGCCCGAAATAGTGGAGAGATGTGTATTCATTCATTATTTCCCTCTCTATTCTTTTGCTGTCCTTTTTGGGATCCAATAACTTGAGCAGACGGCCAACTTCCATAGAACCAACGCCGTGGCTGGCGTACCTATGACAGAGGTAAAGGAATATCACCATATAGTGCGCATCGTCAAACTCGATTTCCTTAATCTTTTGGCAGAATAATGAATCCGGGCTATTCTGCACAAGATCAGTCAATTCCTCGTACAGTCGATTCACAGGCAGGGCATATTCATAATATTCAGAGAAGAGTTTCCTCATACGGGAGAATATCTCTTCCGTGTCAAGGTTGGCGTTGCTCGGAGCCGAATATTCCGAGTCATTCAGAATGGCCTCCATCGCATCGCCATAGACATCATAATTGCAATCGTTGCGATGCGGGTTGACCAAAATCCGGATGATATGCTTGCGTGACATCTCCTGAACTTCCTTAATGTAACTCATGAGTTCAAGGTTCGTGACATCAAAAGATTGGGCTATGTCTTCGTATTCAGCCGTCCTTCCACCGCTGGCTTCTTCAGCGATCACCGCAAGGAGAACACTTTGGATCGGAGTGATGGAAAACTTCCGGCAGACATATTCTATCTCCTTCGATGTTTTGTCCAGAAAGTCCTGTGAATATCCATTCACAAGCAATTGCTTCAGGATTGCGTTCAGGCAGGCTACCGTGTTTACCGGCTCCTGTCTTGATTCTTTATGCGCGGCTCTCATCTGGCGCATACGGGTCTTTTCCGGATCAGAGTAGTTCATTTTACATCATACTATTGTTATACATCGTCAGCAGGATAATCGCAAAAGAAAAAGTTACGGAACGTACTGTCTTCTTGTCTGCTCATCATTTCCGGTACGGAAGCAAATATTTCTTGAATACTATCTAACGGGACATCAAGATCAAGAGGCACTTTATCTAACCACCAAAACCGAACCCGTGCCGAGCGTTCATCAAAATCTCTTATTCCAATGGTGATGCCTACTGGTTCAAGATGAGTCTTCCGGAAAGGTTCCAAGACCTGAAAGATCTTGGCAGACTGCATCCATTTGAGCTTTATCGGCTCCAATACCTCTTCTGTCTTTTGAAAAACCATAGGAACGATAGTCTCGAAGTCAAAGATGAAATCCGCAAATTCTTCTGTACTGAAAGCAATCCACTGCAATTGGTAGTCTGCATGGTACCTCCCGGGCATATTCGGCCTTGCATTGAAGCACCGCGGCCCTTTATTGATGACATAGCTAAGGTTTTCCATCCGGACCAGAATTTTTTGAATATTCGGAAAATAGAAGTTGTCTTTATTGCAGCCTCGACGGAGCAATCCGGCCAGAGCCTCTTCTGCACATTTGAACTCTTTGCCTGGAGTGAACGCACCATATTCAGTCATAAGATTATGCCACAGGATGTCAATGGTGCCGTAAAAAACCCAGTCATGTATATCTTCGTAAAACCAGAATTCCGACAATCTGTACCTCTTTTCACATTTCTTCATGACGGAAGGCATTTCATCCTCAATCATGGTTAAGACCTTGTTATTATCCATTTTACACATATTTATAAATCTTCATCACGCACTCTGTCCTATTCCTTTATTCCCGGACATGTAAATGTTAATTCTGATTATAATAAGCCGCGGATTTGAAAAGGTCAGAAAAATTTTTGAAAAATTTTTCTGACCTTTTGTCTCGTGGCTCTTATTATTAGTAAAACAACATTTTTAAGACCATGACAGAAGAAGTAAAACAACTTATTCAAGATGCCAGAAAAGGTGACGCGATAAGCCAGGCTTCTCTTGCGACGCGATACCGTAAGGGTGATGGCGTGTCTAAATCCACAATAAAGGCTATATGGTGGTATGAAAGAGCCCGCTTCATTGACAACGCATCAGATGACGATCCTGATTTTGTCGTGATAAATTATGCGGCTTTCTGCGAAGATAACATCTATCTCTCTCATTCACCGATTGTCCGCCCATTTCTCAAAGGTGTGGGAACCTTCGCAGGATGGTTGGCTCCGTATCTTTATTACAAAGAGCCGGACTATCTGCTTGACAGAATGTGGGACATGGTAAGGCGAGTGACAGGAACCGTTTTCGGTTTTATTTTGGAATTCCTTTGGGAGATTTTCATTGTGGTCGTTCCGGCTTTGTTGATCGTGTATATTATTTTGTCAATAAAGAAATAATAGTTGATTATTTCGTACTTTTGTGGAGACACTAATACTATTAACATCATGGCAGTGAGTAAAAAAGTTCTGGAACGAATGTGTCCATCACATTTCGAGGATGCATATATCAACAATAATAAGGTTCTAAGTGAATACATGGATTATGCAAAGAGTGTTTGTGGTAAACTACTGCAATCACAAACATTTAGGAATATTTCGAATCGTGAAAATATTATAAAAGAAGCCAGTGATGACGCCATTCTCTACTTGCACGAGAAACTGGAAAAGTACGATCCTGAAAAAGGGGCTTTTAGTTCGTACTTCTATACAGAAATTGGCTGGTCACTGCAGAATGTATTAAGTAGATATGGTTATCATGGCATTGTCGATCTCCTGTCTGAACAACCAGATATTTGCGAACCAGAGCCAAGGTCTTCCTATGTGTTTTCGAAAGAGATGATTCCATACATTCGCAAGTGGGCGGAAAAACTACCTGACTTTAAAAAAAGGGTATTTATGGCCCGATGGGGTTTTGCTATTCGGCCAGAGTTGTCTGTACCAGGAGAGATTGAGTCAACATATGGTTATGCCACGAAGCTGGCCCAAGAACTTGCGAAAAGTGGTGAAATTGACGAGAAAGACATTGACAAGAAGGCTAATTCGATCAAGTCGATGCTTAATGATATTCTCAAAGAACTACGTAAGGAACTTCCTAAAATAACGGGATTGAGACCGAGTGAGATTCGTGAGAACCTATATGAACTCATCGTCACGACAAAGGAGAAAGTGATGGAGAAAAACGTCCGCGACCTTATCACTAACCTTGATGCCAACACCTTGTCTGACGACGAGGCTGCCTGGCTCTTCGCGTTGCTTTTCGCTTAGATTTGTAGATAGTTTTTAATCTGATTATCAATGAACAACTGAAATATGGATAGTGATATGGAAATTAAAGAAGAGAACCTGTTCCTTCACGAAGAATTACATAAAAAACAAGACCAGTATCCCCAGTACGTCATCAATCTTCAAAACCAATTGTTTAGCAAGAATGACGCTGGTTCCGTTCTTGTTAATCTCCAAGACATGATTGAATGTGATAAGGATAGGACTGTCGCTCTGCTGGAGAACTTACTGTCTTTGGTCAAGAAAGCTAAGAAAGACAGCAATATTAGAATCGATGCATGTAAGTTAAAATCAAAGTCATGGAGCAATTATCAGTCTGGGTTTTCCGCTTATATCGAAATTATAAAAGATCACATTAAGAATAAGAAATGTCTTCCTCAAAATAAGGAAAGATGGAAAGAGTACACTGACGTAGCTGATCGTATAGAAGATCTTGCCCATAGGATTGATGGTACAGATTCTTTGATGCTCGCCCTAGGTCATGATATATTAGGTTTTATTCATTTGGTATTGGAAAACTCTTATTTTTTCGCCCCCAACATTGTTAGACAGCGACACGACGATATCAATAAAAAGTATGACAACGATGTGAAACTCCCGGCTCGCTGGACAGAAACATATAAAAATTCAACAAATACCAAAGAAGAGATCAAGAAACTAAGCAAAGAAACAGATCAGATCCGTTACTCTGGTCACCCTATATTAATCGACAAGGATGGTAATTTCGCAGTAAGAAATCTTATCAAGGATAAGTTTGGCTATACTGTAAGTCAAGGTCAAAAGAGCATATTCCAATATTACAAGATTTCGCATATTTGGGGAGAAGCCTACAATCCTCTCAAGTTCACAAATCTTTGGAATATTGTACTTGTACCAGCATGGGCTAACGACTTGCTCGACAAGAGCTATAGCCGTGATGTACTCATCGTTACCTTTAAGCAAGTGATTAAAGCCATATGCCTCAAATTTTACGAAATGGATACACTTGACTGGAAATTCATGAATAAGCCCAATTATAAAGACCTACATGAACAAGACTTTTTGACCAAGTACCATAATGTAAAATTCAAAATAAAATGGATATCCCCCCAAAAAAATTCATTACCATTAGGTAAAATCAGGAGTAAAACCGTTAAGTTATAATAAGCTATCATCTGTGTCTTATTACGACAAGGCGACAGAATGATACGCGCGCAACAAGAAAAGCATGATACCTTCACTTCAGCCTACAGGAGTGGCGGGAAAGTATCATGCTTGTTGATTATCGGCAGTTCAAGCAAGCACGAATGGCTCGGCATGAACACATTTCATATTTTTCTCCAGTTGCTCTGCAGAGCTGGCGCCTACCAACACACTTGTTACTCCTTTTTGAGACAGGCTCCAAGCCAAAGCCATCTCCGCCAAGGTCTCGTTGCGTTCACAGGCTTGTGTATTCCATTTCTTGAGTTGGTTTAACAGTTCCGGAGTCAAGACACTCTGCTTAAGGGAATGCTCCTTTGCCATACGGCTGTCGGCAGGTATGCCATTGAGATAGCGGTCGGTGAGCAGTCCCTGAGCCAACGGAGAGAAGGAAATGAATCCGATGCCGTTTTCATGGCAATAGTCAAGGATGCCTTCCTCCTGCGGAGCGCGATCGAGCATATTCAGGCGACCTTGGTAGATAAGCAGCGGGACATCACGTTCACGCAGGTACCGGTCGGCAAATTTCAATGCCTCCAACGGCCAACGGCTGATGCCCAAATAGAGAGCCTTGCCCTGTCGCACGATGTCCACCATAGCCTGAAGGGTCTCTTCGAGCGGAGTATCAGGGTCGTAACGGTGGCTGTAGAATAAATCCACATAGTCCAACCCCATGCGTTTCAGACTTTGGTCTATGCTTGCCATAAGATACTTGCGTGATCCCCAGTTGCCATAAGGACCTTCCCACATATCGTAGCCGGCTTTAGTGGATATGAAAAGTTCGTCACGATAAGAATGGAAATCATCATGCATCAATCTTCCCATAGTTTCTTCGGCACTGCCGTACGGAGGACCGTAGTTGTTGGCAAGGTCGAAATGGGTGATGCCATGGTCAAAGGCGTAGTGCGTGATCTCACGGCTTCGCTCATAATGGTCAACACCCCCGAAGTTATGCCAAAAACCCAAACTGATTTTTGGCAGAAGCACACCACTCTTTCCACATCTTTGGTATAAAGCCTCGCTGTCGACGTAGCGGTGCGCATCGGCTGTGTAAATTCCTTTTAGCTCCATAGTTTTTTATAGTTGAATATAATGCCGCAAAGGTAACAAAAATAAAACAGAACCATGTACTTTGGGGGATCAGGGAAAGTATGTGTTTAGTGTATATCGTTGAAAGCCTGAAAAGGAAATGCTTAATATCTGAAACACCTTTGAGCCGCGCTCTGAGAGTCTTCCTTCGCCGCATAGCGTATTGGACGCCTCCACTTGTGCTCTCCTGCCTGGGGGTGCCGTTGTCCGGGGGCCATGGCAGGGATTTCATCACAAAATTACGCCGTCATGATTGTTTTTTCGTTCAACGAGAGCAAAATCACTTGTTTCTGTTGCCGTTGGGATTGTCTGTCAGGCTTACGAATATAGGCCCGTGTCTACTTGGCATACTGAAAAGCATCGAGTCGTTTTAACAAAGTGGATGAACAATCATCTTTGTTGGATAATGATGGCTGCTGACTTTGTATGGATGCAACATGTCGTTAACCAAGTGGACGGCAAGCATCTTTGGGGTGGGGCTGTTTGTGAAGGACGCTGGACGGGAAGCCCTTTCAGCCTCATAAACCGGATGTTATCCGCCACTCATTCTGTGCCAGCGAGTGGCAGATAATACGTTCATTTTCATATGGTTAACATCTTACCTTGAGCGCGAACCCACTAAAGACGAGCGACTAAAACATTCATTATTAACCGCTTATAAATTACGCCAAGATTCCCTTCCTGCTTGTGGCGGGACACCGAGCCTCAACGGTGGCCCGCACTCAATAGCAGTCTGGGACAGGCTGATATTTGAGAGATTGAACGACGTTTTCGCCATAAAGAGTCGTTTAAACCCTCCTCATATCGGCTATGCACGACAATTTGGTCAAAGAATGTCGTCCATTGAATCAACTGGCGGTAAGTCATCAACAAACAACCTCATTGGCCGTCAGCGTTGACTCTGATGTTGGCAAGAAACAACAAAAGTCAGTCAACAAGTAGATAGTTTCTTTTCTTCAACACATGGTCTTGAACTTGACCCACTTTGAGCGGCAGAGTCTTACCCAGACGTTTCCCCATGCCTCCAGTGGCTGTCACGTGACTGGGGGGATATAAAGACGACAAAAGAGAAGAGACGCAAGATTTTGCGTCTCTTCTCTTTGTGGTCCCAGTAGGGCATGATCCTACGACCCCCTGATTATGAGTCAGATGCTCTAACCAACTGAGCTATGGGACCGATTCCCGACCTTGATGGCCGGGCATATTGCTTGAACGGATGCGGCCTCTGAGACCGCTCCGTCCTCAATCTGAATTATCAGACTTTGATCTCAACCTCAACGCCGGAAGGAAGCTCGAGCTTCATGAGAGCATCAACGGTCTTTGCATTGCTGTCGTCGATGTCCAGAAGCCTGCTGTAGGCGCTAAGCTCAAACTGCTCGCGGGACTTCTTGTTGACGAAAGTCGAGCGATTGACAGTGAAGATCTTCTTGTTGGTAGGAAGCGGAATAGGACCGTTCACCTTAGCACCAGTAGCCTTCACGGTGTCCACGATCTTAGCGGCTGACTTGTCAACCAGCATGTGATCGAATGATTTGAGTTTTATTCTGATTTTTTGACTCATATCAAAAATACTTAATTACGATTTAACACTTACTCGTCATCATCAGAGAGCTTGTAGCCGCTCTTCTCGATAACGTCCTTGGCCAGGTTGGCAGGAACCTCAGCGTAGTGGTCGAAAGTCATCGTGCTGGTCGCGCGGCCGGATGAGAGGGTTCTGAGAACTGTCACATAACCGAACTGCTCGGCGAGCGGAACGAAGGCCCTTACGATTCTCGCACCGTTGGCGGTGGAGTCCATAGCCTGGATCTGGCCGCGACGACGGTTGAGGTCACCCACGATGTCACCCATGTAGTCCTCTGGAGTAACAACCTCAAGGGACATGATAGGCTCGAGGAGAACAGGCTTAGCCTTCGGGCAGGCGTGGCGGAATGCCAGACGGCCGGCCATTTCGAATGAAAGCTGGTCTGAATCGACTGGGTGGTAAGAACCATCAAGCACGGTAACCTTCAGAGACTGAACCTCGTAACCAGCGAGAACACCGTTGGCCATAGCGGCCTTGAAGCCCTTCTCGATGCAAGGGATGAATTCCTTAGGAATATTACCACCCTTGACCTGATTGTCGAACTGAAGTCCGGTAACGCCTTCATCGGCAGGTCCGATCTCGACGATGATGTCGGCGAACTTACCACGACCACCGGTCTGCTTCTTGAAGACCTCACGGTGCTGTACTGTAGCGGTGATGGCCTCTTTGTAGTTAACCTGCGGAGCGCCCTGATTGATCTCGACACCGAACTCACGACGGAGACGGTCCACGATGATGTCAAGGTGAAGCTCACCCATTCCGCTGATGACTGTCTGGCCGGTCTCGTGGTCTGACCTTACGGTGAACGTAGGGTCCTCCTCAGCGAGCTTGCCGAGGGCGATGCCAAGCTTGTCCAGGTCGCCCTGGGTCTTAGGCTCGACAGCGATACCGATAACAGGATCAGGGAATTCCATCGATTCGAGCACAATCTGATGATCCTCGTTGCAGATGGTGTCTCCTGTACGGAGATCCTTGAATCCGACAGCGGCGCAGATGTCTCCGGCCTCGACGAACTCGATAGGGTTCTGATGGTTGGAGTGCATCTGGTACAGACGCGCGATTCTCTCCTTCTTTCCGGTGCGGACGTTATAGACATAAGTACCGGCGTCAACGCGTCCTGAATATACCCTCATGAAGGCGAGACGGCCGACGAACGGATCCGTGGCGATCTTGAACACGAGAGCGCAGAACGGCTGGGCTGCGTCAGGGAGAAGATCCTCTTCCTCACCGGTCTTAGGATCGGTACCTTTCACAACACCCTTGTCAAGCGGAGAAGGAAGGTAACGCATCACAGCGTCAAGGAGGAACTGCACACCCTTGTTCTTGAAAGAGGAACCGCAGCATGCTGGAACGATCTGCATAGAGATCGTACCCTTGCGAAGGGCGGCGATGATCTCCTCCTCGGTGAGGGAGTCAGGATTCTCGAAATACTTCTCCATGAGAGCCTCGTCGCATTCGGCGGCAGCCTCGACGAGCTTGTCTCTCCATTTCTCGACTTCTCCGGCCATGTCCTCCGGAACGTCCTTTATTTCATAGTTGACCAGTTCCTCACCGGAGTCATAGTAATATGCCTTGCGGGAAACGAGGTCGATGATGCCCTTGAACTTGTCCTCGGCTCCGATAGGGAGACAAATAGGAACAGCCTTGGCACCGAGTTTGGTGTAGATTTCCTCAACGCAAGCGAGGAAGTCAGCGCCGACACGGTCCATCTTGTTCACGTACGCGATCTTCGGAACGCCGTACTTGTCCGCCTGACGCCAAACAGTCTCTGACTGAGGCTGAACGCGTCCGACAGCGCAGAAAGTAGCGACAGTTCCGTCGAGCACACGGAGCGAACGCTCCACCTCAACGGTGAAGTCGACGTGACCCGGAGTGTCGATCAGGTTGATCTGATAAACGTGACCGTTGTAGTGCCAGAACGCTGTGGTGGCGGCGGAAGTGATGGTGATACCTCTCTCCTGCTCCTGAACCATCCAGTCCATTGTGGCAGCCCCTTCATGTACCTCACCGATCTTGTGAGTCTTTCCGGTGTAGTACAGAATACGCTCGGATGTGGTCGTCTTTCCGGCATCGATGTGGGCCATGATGCCGATGTTTCTTGTGTAAGTAAGATCTCTTTTAGCAGCCATCTGCGAATAAAATTAGAAACGGAAGTGGGCGAATGCCTTGTTGGCCTCAGCCATCTTGTGCATATCCTCTTTTCTCTTGAATGCACCACCTTCGTTATTGTAGGCGGCAACGATCTCTGCACAAAGTTTTTCTGCCATTGAGTGGCCGGAACGCTTGCGGGCGAAGTTGATCATATTCTTCATCGACAGCGAGACTTTCCTTTCCGGACGCAACTCAGTAGGCACCTGGAAGTTTGCACCTCCTACACGACGTGACTTGACCTCGATCTGAGGGGTAACGTTTTCGAGTGCCTTCCTCCAGATATCCAGAGGAGCCTTGTCAGAATCCTTCATCTTCTCGCCTACCATGTCAATGGCATCGTAAAAAATAGAATACGCGATACTCTTCTTCCCCTGCAACATAAGATTGTTCACGAAGCGGGTAACCTCGACATCGTGAAACTTAGGATCAGGAAGTAGAATCCTCTTTTTAGGCTTCGATTTTCTCATTGTGAGTAAAAATTAAAGGTGATAAAGATTAATGAAACGGACTACTTCTTAGCGGTCTTCTTCGGTCTCTTGGCTCCGTAGAGGGAACGGGACTGTGTCCTTCCTTCCACGCCAGCTGTGTCCAAAGCTCCTCTAAGGATGTGGTAACGCACACCAGGGAGATCCTTCACACGACCTCCGCGGACCAGCACAATGCTGTGCTCCTGAAGGTTGTGTCCCTCGCCCGGAATGTAGGCATTGACCTCTTTGGAGTTGGTAAGGCGTACCCTGGCGACCTTTCTCATCGCTGAGTTAGGCTTCTTAGGGGTCGTCGTGTAAACACGAAGACATACGCCCCTCTTCTGAGGACATGCGTCCAGCGCGCGTGACTTGCTCTGAGCGACAATGCTCACGCGTCCTTTGCGAACTAATTGTTGAATTGTAGGCATAAATGATTGTAAATCTAATATTTATGTTTCCCCCCAAACATTTGGGGCTGCAAATTTACGGATAATTCTTCAATTTACAAAGCGGAATGCGAACAGATTCACCATTTTTCAGATGGAGAGAATCCGTAGGTCCGGAATGGTGCGGTAGCCTTGTCAGGTGGTCTTGCGGTAGCTCAGGACAGCCCAGGTGGTCGTGAACGCGCCCAGACCGGCAAGGCTCAGCAAGTCCGGCCACGTGTCCGCCAGCGTGCAGCCCTTCAGGACAATCGAGCGCATCGCGTCGGCGAAGTAGCGCAGCGGATTGGCATAGGTGATCGCCCGCGCCCATCCCGGCATCGACTGGATGGGTGTGAATATTCCGCTCATCAGCATGAACACCATACTGAAGAACCAGATGACGAACATGGCCTGGCGGGCATTGTCGCTGTAGTTGGAGATCAGCAGACCGAAAGAAGCCATGACCACGATGTGGGCGAATGTGAAGATCACTATGTCCAGCAGGCTTCCCCGGCAGCCATAGCCGAACACGGCATACGACAGGCCAAGACAGGAGAAGACCATGAAGAACGCCACGGCCACATAAGGGATCATCTTGCAGAGGATGAAGGCGGTCTTGCTCACCGGGGTCACGTTGATCTGCTCGATGGTGCCGCGTTCCTTCTCCGAGACGATGTTCAAGGCAGGCAAGAAGCCGCACATCATCGTGATGGCGATTACGATAAGCGCCGGGATCATGAAAGTCTTGTAGTCCAGGGACGGGTTGTAGAGATAGCTCTCCCGGGTGTCGAAACGGGTTCCGGCGGCACCGCCCTGGGATTCCGCCCCCGAAACCGAGGCGACATATTCAGTGACAAAGGCGTTGAGGTACTGGGAGCCGATGCTTCCTCTGGTGCCGTTGACGGTGTTGACCTTGATCCCGACGGGGAGCGGGTCGTCGGTGCCTCTGTCCGACCCAAGGTAGCGGGCGAATCCGGAGGAGATGGTCAGAATGGCGTCAGCGCCGCCGCGGTCCATGACAGCCTGCGCGTCTGACGGTGACTCGGTCACCTCCCGGATCTTGAAATAGCCGGACGAGGCGCATTTCTCCGTAAGCAAGGCCGACTGGTCAGACTGGTCGCTGTCCACGATCACCAGACTCAGGTTCCTCACCTCCATGTTCGCCGCGAAAGGAAAGACCAGAATGATCAAAAACGGGAAACAGAGAACCATCCTCGGCATTCCAGGATCCCTTAGGAATTGCTTGAACTCCTTCTTCAACAGATACTTCCAAACTTTCATCTCACAACCTTGTCTTGAAATTCTTGATACTTACCACCAACAGAAAGACCATCATGCCGGTCAGGACGGCGAACTCCTTGGCGACCGCCTCAAGGCCGGCTCCCTGGATCATTATCTTCTTCACCATGATGATGAACCACTTGGCAGGGATGATGTCGGAGAGCATCTGAAGAGCGACCGGCATGCTCTCGCACGGGAATATGATGCCGGACAGCATCATGGTCGGCATTGTCAGTCCCATACCGCACAGCAGCATCGCTGTCTGCTGTGTCTTGGAGAGGACTGACACAAGCAGTCCGAGTCCCAGTGACGAACCGACGAAAACAAGCGACACCAGGGACAGTAGTGTCAGGCTGCCATGGATCGGCACCCCCATGACAAAGTGGGCCAGAAGCAGGACGCTGACGAAATTGACGACCGACAGGGCAAGGTACGGAATCATCTTGGAAAGGATGATCCAGAACGGCTTGACCGGAGACACAAGGAGCAGCTCAAGCGTGCCGGTCTCCTTCTCCTTCACGATGGACACCGCCGTCATCATCGAGCAGATCAGCATCAGGATCAAGCCCATGACTCCCGGCACGAAATTGTAGGACGAGTTCATGGCCGGATTGTACATCAGCTGGACATTCGGCCTCATCGAAGCCTTAGGCTTCCCGGCAAGGCTCTCAGACAATGTCAGTTCCTCGCTTTGAAGCACTCCCTTGATGTAGCTGGTGACCACCTGGGCGGTGTTCGGATCAGAGCCGTCGCTCACAATGCGGACGCAGGCCTTACCTTCCGAGCCGGCCTTGCCGTCAAAGTCCGTCCCGAAGCAGAGCGCCGCGGCAGCCTTGCCTTTGCGGATCCTGTCCCGGGCCGGAGCGAAAGATCCGTGGATCTCGCCGACGGCGAGGTACTTGTTGCCCTCGATCCTGCTTATGACACTGCGTGCCAAAGGGTCACAGGCATCCCCGACCACATCGACGACGGCGTTGCTGACATCCGTGCTTATCGCGAAGCCGAACAGGATGATCTGCACAACCGGCATCACCAGAACGATCAGGGTGGTCCGGAGATCCCTGAATATGTGTCGGAACTCTTTCTGTATGAACGCTATTATCTCTCTCATGCCTCTCTCTCGGCCTTTCCGGCGATTTTTGTGAACACCTCATCCATGTCCTTGGCCCCGTAACGCTCCTTCAGGGCTGCCGGGGAATCCAGCGCCTCGATGCGCCCGTCCACCATCACGGAGACTCTGTCACAGTATTCAGCCTCATCCATGTAGTGCGTCGTGACAAAGACGGTGACACCCTTGGAGGCTGCCTTGTAGATCATTTCCCAGAAGTTCCTTCTCGTCACGGGATCCACACCGCCCGTCGGCTCGTCAAGAAACACGATCTCGGGATCATGCACCATCGCTATGCTGAAAGCGAGCTTCTGCTTCCATCCGAGCGGCATGTCCCTAACGAAGGAGTTACGGACATTCTCCATCGACAGAGCCTTCAGCATCCGGTCTGTCTTCTGGGCGATCCGCTTGCCGTCAAGCCCGTAGATGCCAGCGAAAAGCTCGATGTTCTCCCACACCTTCAGGTCGGGATAGAGGGAGAACTTCTGGCTCATGTAGCCGATGTGCCGCTTGATCTTCTCCTGCTCGTTGACGATGCTGTACCCCGCGACATCGCCCTGTCCGGATGTCGGACGGCTCAATCCGCAGAGAATGCGCATCGCCGTGGTCTTGCCGGCTCCGTTCGCACCCAGAAAACCGAATATCTCCCCCTTGCACACTTCAAAGGAGATGTCATCCACCGCGGTGAAATCCCCGAACTTTTTGACCAGATGGGAGATGCACACAGTCTTTATGTCCTTGTCCACAACGTCAGGCAATTTAGGAATATTCAAAATAAACTTCCTGTCAAACGCATTATTCCGCACCGGAGGAGCCTTCCGCGGCGGAAGAGGAAAGCCTGATGAAGCAGTCCTCGATCCCCGGAGTCATCCTCCGCACGTCGCAACCTTCGATTCCGGCACTCCGAAGTGCCTCGGCGAGTCCGGTCTCATCCGGCCCGTCGTCGGTGACAGACACGTGGCACGCGCTGCCGAACGAGCTGCAATCCAGCACTCCCCTCACACCGCGCAGCGCGCCGAGCGTCTGGAACATGTTGCCGCCGCTCACTGAATATATCCGGTTCGGGAATCGGGAAATGATCTCCGCCGGACTGCCGAGTCCGATGACGCTGCCGTCAAGAATCATGGCGATGCGGTCACAAAGACTGGCCTCGTCCATGTAAGGAGTCGAGACCACTATCGTCACGCCCCTGTCCTTGATCTTTTTGAGCATCGCCCAGAACTCCTTGCGGCTCACGGCATCGACACCGGTGGTCGGCTCGTCAAGGAACAGCACCTCGGGATTGTGGACAAGGGCGCAGCAAAGCGCCAGCTTCTGCTTCATTCCTCCGGAAAGAGCGCTCGCCTTGCGGTCCTTGAACATCTCGATCTGTGAATATATTCCCTTGATGGTCTCGTAGTTCTCCTCGATGGTCGTACCGAACATCGTGGCGTGGAACTTCAGGTTCTCCTCGACGGTAAGATCCTGATACAAGGCAAAATGCCCTGGCATATAGCCGATCCTTCCCCTTATCTCGCGATAGTCACGCACCACGTCCAGCCCGATCACCGTCGCGGAACCGGAGTCAGGGAGGGTCAGGGTGGTCAAGATCCTGAACAGGGTGGTCTTCCCCGCTCCGTCAGGGCCGATGAGGCCGAACAACTCACCTTTCCGGATGTTGAAGCTTATGTCCCTCAAGGCTTTGACCGACTTGTAGGACTTGCTTACATCTTTAATCTCTATCGCAGTGTCTCTGTCCATGGCTACCTCCTCACATAGGCGTACATTCCAAGACGAAGGGTTCCGTCATTCGGCACGGCCACCTTGACGGCATAGACCAGATCCGCCCGCTCGTCACGGGTCTGGATGTTCTTAGGGGTGAACTCCGACTGTTCGGAGATCCAGATCACACGTCCCTGGATGCGCTTCGGTGAAGCGGTCCCGTCATCCGGAATCACGGTCACAGTGTCGTTCAGCTTCAAGCCGGACAACTGCGCCGAGGAGAAATACGCCCTGACGTACATCTGGTCCAGGTCGGCGACCTTGAAGAGTGGCTTGCCGAGGGTGACGAACTCACCGGTCTCGGCGTAGCGTGTCAGCACAGTCCCGGAGACCGGAGCGACGATGCGGCATTTCGCGAGCTGATCCTCAAGCCTGGCGAGCTGGATCTCATAGCCCTGGACCTCGGATCTCACGGAAGCGTTGCCACGCTCCCAGCTCTGGGTCTGTGCGGCTATCTGCGCCTTGAGGACGGCGATCTTGTCCGTGAGGTCATCCACCTGCTTGCGGGTGGTGGCGTTGCCTTCCAACAGTTTGGAGTACCTTTCGTACTCACTCTGAAGGTTTTCCAGCTGGCTGAGGTTCGGCTGGCCTTGCTTCTTGATGTCCACCAGCCTGGACGACGATCCGGCGATGCGCTCGCGCAGCTCCATTATCTGAAGGTAGGTCTGAACAGAGTCCAAGGCTCCGAGGAGCTGTCCCGCCGTCACCACCTC
>OHVO01000028.1_pt1 | contig 81686 bp, 69 predicted proteins | sample 1579371 | NCBI WGS metagenome assembly OHVO01 (sample SAMEA3882557, study PRJEB24775) | human gut metagenome | biome: human-associated habitat; feature: intestine environment; material: feces | place: Netherlands | collected 2009/2010 | reverse complement strand
CTGGCGGCACAGCTTTACGGCGAGATGAAAGAATTCTTCCCGGAAAACGCAGTAGAATATTTTGTCTCCTACTACGATTACTATCAGCCGGAGGCTTATGTCCCGTCCACAGATACCTACATCGCTAAGGACGCATCCACTAACGATGAGATCGATAAGCTCCGTCTCTCCGCTACAGCAGCCTTATGTGAGCGCAAGGATGTGATCGTGGTTTCGTCGGTATCCTGTATCTATGGCTTAGGTGCACCTCAGGAGTTTTTTGATATGATGATCTCTCTTCGCCCTGGAATGGAGAAGGACCGTGATGAGGTTATCAAACAGCTGATCGATATCCAGTACACAAGAAATGAGATGGATTTTCATAGAGGAACTTTTCGGGTGCGTGGCGATGTGCTGGAAATCTTTCCAGCTAACTCTACAGACCGGGCAGTGCGTGTGGAATTTTTTGGCGATGAGATCGAGCGGATCACAGATATCGATGTGCTTACCGGTGAGATCAAAAGTGTGGAAAGCCATGCGGCGATTTTTCCGGCGTCCCATTATGTTGTGCCTCAGGAGCAGATCCGCCGTGCGGCAGATGCCATCCTGGAAGAGATGAAACATCAGGTGGAATATTTCAAAAGTGAGGACAAGCTGATCGAGGCCCAGCGAATTGCCGAGAGAACCAACTTTGATGTGGAAATGATGAAGGAAACAGGATTCTGTTCCGGAATCGAGAATTATTCCAGACATCTGACCGGGCTTGCACCGGGGCAGCCGCCGTATACACTGATGGATTACTTCGGAGATGATTTTTTACTTATTATAGATGAGTCCCATAAGACAGTTCCCCAGGTTGGCGGTATGTATGCCGGTGATCAGAGCCGTAAACAGACACTGGTGGATTACGGCTTCCGACTTCCATCTGCCAAGGATAACCGTCCATTGAGCTTTGATGAATTCGAGAACAAGCTTGACCAGGTAATGTTTGTATCTGCGACACCGGGAGAATATGAATATGACCATGAGCTTCTCCGCGCAGAGCAGATCATCCGTCCTACAGGGCTTCTTGATCCGAAGGTGGAGGTGCGTCCGGTAGAAGGACAGATTGATGATTTGCTTGGAGAGATTCATAAGGAAACAGATAAAGGGAATAAAGTTCTTGTTACAACACTGACCAAACGTATGGCAGAGGACCTTACCGATTATATGAAGGATCTGGGAATCCGTGTCCGATACCTTCATTCAGACATTGACACTCTGGAACGTGCGGAAATCATCCGCGATATGCGCCTGGATGTGTTTGATGTGCTGGTCGGGATCAACCTTCTGCGAGAAGGACTGGATATTCCGGAGATCACGCTGGTAGCGATCCTGGATGCAGATAAAGAGGGCTTCCTCCGTTCGGAAACATCCCTGGTACAGACCATCGGCCGTGCAGCACGAAACAGCGAAGGCCATGTGATCATGTATGCAGATAATATGACAGAATCCATGGAAAAAGCAATCTCGGAGACAGAAAGAAGGAGAGCGATACAGGAGGCTTACAACAGGGAGCATGGCATCACTCCAACCACGATCAAGAAGGCGGTCCGTGATCTGATCGCTGTTTCGAAGAAGGTGGCAGAGACAGAAGTGAAGCTTAAAAAGGATCCGGAATCCATGAACCGAAAAGAACTGACGAAGGTGATCGCTCAGGTAGAGAAGCAGATGCGTGCTGCGGCAGCAGACCTGAATTTCGAGCAGGCTGCTGAGCTGAGAGACAAGATGCTCGAATTAAAAAAGAATTTGGAAGAATTAACGGAATAGGCTGCGAAGCAGCTGACAGTATAACACCCCTGGCTGTTACAGCCAGGGGTGTTGTCGGGTATGCTCGATCTGTTTTTAGGAAAAGCTTATTTTGTAGTTGAAAAGCCCAGGGAGCGCAGGGTGATGCCGGAGCCCTTGAGAAGATCAGCCCAATATGGAACAGCCATATCCAGAGTGTCATTTGCAATTTCGGAAGCATCTTTTTGTGTCAGGATCTCATAAGGATCTGTAAGCTTGGAAGAACTGATCCTGGGAGCGGCCTCTGTAACACAGACTGTGCCAGGCAGAATTGCCGATTCTGACGGAAGAATGGCCAGTACAAAGACTGTTATCAGAGATATCAGGATTTTTTTCCATTTTTTCATAGCGATCCCTCCTTCGAAAAAATATGATGGTTCCCTTTATTGATTGATTATAAGTAAAATTCCGGAGAAGGGCACTGGCATTTGTGCCAGTAACTTTGTTATAAAGAAGAGAAGAAGTTATGTATGCTGTTCCCGATAGGCGGAAGGTGTGATCCCCATTTCCTTTTTGAAGCTGGTGCTGAAATAATATTGATTGGCATAACCACATTTCAGGCTGATCTCCTTCAGACTCATAGTAGTCGTAGTCAGGTAACGGGCGGCTGCGGAAATTCGCTGAGATGTGATAAAGTCACTGAGACTGATTCCCTGATTTTTTTTGAAAAGAGCACTTAAATAAGCAGGGCTTACATTGGCAGAGGCAGCAATATCATTGAGGCAGAGCGTATTGTCAGTGTAGTGTTCGTTGATATAGGAAATCACCAGTTCACAGAGCTTCTGGTGATAATCATTCATGGAGGAATCAAGCTTCCGGCATAAAAGATGGCACAGATCCTTCAGCCATTGACATAGCTCTTCCGTATTATGAAACTCATTTATGTGGTTGTAAACATACAAAATTTTAGCTTCAAGGTCATGCGTATCCAGATTTAATTCATAGAAAAATTTCAGGATCCGGCCAAGAAGAGAATAAATCTGTATGAAAGCGAAATTCTTTGTGCGAAATTTCTGAGTGAGCCAGTCGGAAAAATTCTGAAACCAGAGATCTATGGCAGCGGTATCCTTTTTGCAGAGAAGCCGGATCAGTTCATCCTCCTTTGTATCTGAAAAATCTGCAACAGACAGATCGGAACCCAGAGCCTCTCTTCCGTCAAAGATATTCTGATGCGGGAAAAAGAATCTGTATTCCAGTGCATGTACGGCGCTTTTATAAGAATGGTTCAGGTTCCAAAAATCCTGGACAATTGTTCCAATACCTGCGTTGAGAGAAAGTCCCAGTGGCTGGCAGGCATCTGCGATTGAGGAAATAAGTCCGCTGGTAAGCTGGCGGAAGCTGTTGGACTGACAGCCGCTGTGTCCCAGAATGCACAGATAGCCATCCATATCCGGGAGAAGATACACAAAATCAAGAGAAGCGGTTTCCTCAGTTATCAGATCCTGAAGGTTGAAAAGCTCCATCTGAAACTTTTCAATCCCGTAAACAGCTTTTAGATCCGGAGCATTTTCAAGCTCCAGAATAACAACTGTATAAAAATCATAATTCAGCTCCAGGTTCAGATACTTAAGATAAGGCTTCAGTCGGTAGGCTGCTTCAGAAGACGGAAGGTGTGTGATCTCGCGGAAAAATTTTTCCGTAAGAAGAGGCCTGCTTTGTTTCAGAAGCTGGAGATTTTTCTGTTCCTTTTCCATCAGTGCAAAAGCGTTTTTTACCTTCTGGATAAGATAGGCATAATCCAGAGGCTTTTCGATATAATCCAGAGCACCGAGGAGCAGAGCGCGTCTTGCATATTCAAATTTATCATAGGCACTGATCAGGATGATCTTCACCATAGGATTGATCTCAAGAGCTTGACGGCTCATGGAAATGCCGTCAAGATCAGGCATTTCAATGTCAGAAATGATCAGATCTGCCGGTTCTTTTTTCATGGCTTCGATAGCAGAGGTTCCATTGTAGCAGACATGGATGATCTCTGCATTCAGTGTTTCCCAGTCTATGTTTTTTTCGATACCTTCTGCAGATAAGTAATTATCATCTACGATCATTATTTTTTTCATCGATATCTTCCTCCATCTGTTCGAATTCAATGGTGACGTATGTGCCGTTTCCGGGGTTGCTGCGGATCCTTACGGAACCGTTTCCGTATAATGGGTTGGAAATACGGGAACTTACGTTGGAAATTCCAAAATGCTTCTCATAATCAATAACATTATGCTCAATAGCATGGCGCAGCTGTGCAAGGGTTTCGGAGTCCATGCCGGCACCGTTGTCCTCAATGGAGATCACAACCGTATCATCGCCATAAAGAACATGGATCGAAATGAAAACAGCTGGTGTGCCCGAAGAAATCCCGTGCAGAATGGAATTTTCGAGAAATGGCTGAAGTGTAAACTTGCAGATCAGGAAATTTTCGATTCCATCTTCTGCTTCGATCTCCCAGTCCAGATTATCTTTATGACAGAGCTTTTCCATTTCCAGATAAAGCCGGGCAATTTCCAATTCATCTTTAATAGGAATAAGTTCCTTTGATTTACGCAGGGTAAGACGGTAAAAGGCAGTCAGATTTGCAATCATCTGATCAGCAATGTCAAGCTTTCCAAGGGACTGGCAGGTACGGATCGATCCCAGGATATTGTAAAGAAAATGCGGATTGATCTGTGACTGGAGCAGCTGGTATTTCAGACGTTCTTCGTTTACGGAAAGATTTACAATGGACTTCAGGTTTCCGGCTATTGTGTGCTGCATATCTTCAAAGGTGATGCCCAGTCTGTCAATCTCATCATACCTGGAAGGATCATCCGGGTGGGGAACAGTAACGATAGATAGATGTTCCGGGTCATATCCCAGCTGAAAGGCTTCCATTGCATAGGAAAGTGCAGTGATCTTCCGGGTAAGATTTTCGGAAAACAGGATAACGATGATAACAGTAAGGAGCAAGAAAATAAGGACAGTGATCAGTAAGGCACGGATCAGGATGTGCGTGTTGCCCTGAATATAGCTTTCCGGGATTTCGGTAACATGAAGCCAGCCATTGCTTAAGGTGCAGCAGTTATAATATTTGTCGCCGCTGTGAAAAGAAGAATCTGCATTTTTTTTGAGTTTCTGAAACTGTGCTTTGGAAATTCCGGATAAATTCAGTGAGGATGTATTTTTTGCTGCAATCTCTCCGTGATCTGTGAGAATGTAGCTGTATATGCGGGAATCCAAAGCAGCAGGCTGCAGATAAGTGGTAAGCTCTGAGGTGTCCAGAGCAATGCCGTAGGCGTATTCCAGAATACCGGTGGCCTGATTTTTCAGTGCCCGGACGCAGAGGATCACATCGGCAGATGATTTTTTTGTGGACAGTATTTTAGGCAGAGGCATATTGGAAACCGGTATCCAGACAGAGGAAAAGCCTGAACCGGAAACAATATTTTTATCCAGACCATATGCAGAAAGCTCATCTGTGGAAAAGAAGTACAGGCTTTCTTTTGAACCGAGCTGATCGGGCTGCAGAAAAACATATATATGGAAGAAATCGAATGTGGATTTATACAGCGAAATATTGTTTTTTACAGTGGTGAATTTTTTCAGTGCATCTACCTTATTGGAGGAAGAATGATTTAGGGAGTACATTTGAAACTGTATGGTATCTGCTACATTTTCAACCTGACCGAGGCGGTCGTTCAGCTGAGAAACTAGCTGTCTGTCAGTCATTACGGCAGAATCGATGATACGATCTCTGGCAATGTTATAGGAAATGTGATAGCTGATGAAGGTCAGGGAAATCAGAGGTACCATAGTTGCGATCAGAAATGCGAGCAGGAGCTTATAGCGAAATGAGGAAAAAATGGGTGGGATACATTTGTGGAATTTCATAGTACATATTCTCCTTTATGTCAAAAACAAATTAATGAAACCGAATTCAGCTGTGAAAAAAGCCGTTACAAATATAGATTATATAAAAGGATTATAAAAAATTAACAACAAAAATACAAGAGAACGAAAAATAATATAAATAAATCATAAAATATTGTATTTAGAATGAGGGGGCTCTCTGGTATCCTTAAACCATCAAAAACAGGTGTGGACAAACACGAAAATGTCCAGAAAGGAAGAAAGATATGAAGAAAAAAGTAATGAGTGCAGTTTTGGCAGCAGCGATGGTTGTGGGTATGGCAGGTAACGTGGTTACTGTTTCCGCAAAGGAAAAATATGATCTTACCTTATACAGCGTCAACACCACAGACCCGGATTTTGAGGACTGGCTTGCAAATGTGGAAGATGCCACGGGCCTGAACATTAATGTAATTGCGGCACCTACAGATACAGATACCCGTCAGCAGAAGATCACCACAATGCTTTCCACAGGAGATACTTCCGTGGATGTCATTGAGATCAACGATGAGATGAGCGCGGCATTTAAAAATTCCGGATGGCTGGAAGGACTGAACGATACAGTAATGACAGATGATATCGCTGATCAGTTTGCCCAGGGATATGTAAAGGATATGATCACAGATAAGGACGGAAACATCGTCGGTGTTCCAGGCTATACAGGATATCTTGCATTCTGGGTAAATCAGGAGATCATGGATGAGGTCGGAATCAAATCCATTGATACAAAAGAGGATTTCATGAAGTATATGAAGGCTGTTTCCAAGGACGGAAGATTCGGCTACGGCGGTTCCTGGGAGAAAACCTATGCATTTAACGAGCTTGCACAGTTTGTAAACATGTTCGGCGGCGATTATTTTGACTGGACCAAAGAGGAAAACAAGGAAGCAGTTCAGTTCCTTCACGATCTGGTTGCTAATAAAGAAACATCCATCGAACAGATTGCAGATAAATATGACCAGATGAATCCGAAGATCAATGACGGAAAATACGGATGCTGGTTCATGTGGGGCCTTGGAACAGATTATGCAAAGGCAGATATGCTTGGCGCAGATAAGATCCACATGGAAATGGTACCGGATTTCAGCGGCAAGGGAGAGCGTGCGATCTTTACAGATTCCTGGAGCTATGTTCTCAACAAAGCATCCAAGAATAAAGATGCAGCTGTGAAATTCCTCCAGTATATGGCTGATGAAGGCGGAATGGAAGCTTCCTATAAAGCATTTGACAGATATCCTGCAAGAAAGGATGTTGCAGAGAAGGTAGTTCCGGATTCTGACCCGGCAAAAGAAATGTACAGCAGATATGCAAATGAATGCAATGTACAGGGACGTCCGATGGTGGCACAGACAATGGAATTTATCAGCGATATGGGAACAATCTTCCAGTCCTGTATGAAAGACGAGATTACAGTTGATGAGTTCTGCAAGAAGGCTCAGGATGTGGTAGATATGTATAAGTAAAAGATATAAAAAAACAGCAATGTAAAGCAGAGGTAAAAGTCTGTTTTACATTGCTTGATGAACAGGGAGGAAAGTTCCATGACAATAAGTAAAAAAACTATGAAGTGGATACCGTGGCTTTTGATCCTGCCAGTTGTACTGATTCGAGGCTTTACAACAGTATATCCCATTCTGATGACTGTGAAAAACAGCTTCTTTAATATCAGTATCCTTGCAGGTATCAATGAATTTATAGGCTTCAAGAATTACCTGAAGGTATTTTCTGATCCTAAAGTGCTCACATCGATCAGCTTTACGGCAATATTTGTGGTTGCTTCCATGATCCTGCATGTGATCCTCGGAGTTATCCTGGCACTGATCCTGAATATGAAATTCAAAGGCCGCCGTTTTCTGAGGACCATCGTGCTGATCCCGTGGGCTATGCCTGCAGTAGTAGCCGGTATGGCTGCAAAATGGGCATTTAACAATGATTATGGTCTGATCAATGATTTTATCCGCTGGTTTGTACCGGGTTACCAGAACAGCTGGCTGATCAATACAGGTACTGCAAGAGCAGCGGTAATTGCAATGGACCTGTGGAAGGACCTTCCGTTCTTTGCAATCCTTGTACTTTCCGGACTTCAGTTTATTTCCGGCGATATCTATGAGGCAGCAAAGGTAGACGGTGCAAACGGGATCCAGAGCTTTTTCCGGATCACACTTCCGCTGATCGCAAAAAATGTCCTGACTTTATGTATTCCGTTCACACTCTGGAGACTGACAACCTTCGATCTGGTTTATTCCATGACATCTGGAGGCCCTGGAGAGGATACTGCGCTGATCGCATACAGAATCACAACAGAAGCATTTACAAATCTAAACGTAGGATATGCTTCGGCGCTGGCTATGCTGCTGTTTGTTGTAATGGCGATCTTCAGCTGGTTGAATATACGTGTTATGAATAAGTTTGACAGTTAGGGGGAATTATCGTGAAGAATACAGGAAAATATAATGTTTATCATGGAGTGGTAGCCGTTGGAAGATGGGTTCTGTTTGCAGTCGTGGCTTTTCTGATCCTGTTCCCGGTTTACTGGATCTTTATTTCTTCGATCACACCGGCAGGAGAACTGTTTAAAACACCGATCGATTATCTTCCGGATCATCCCACACTGGAAAGCTATAAATTTCTGATACAGAATGTAGGACTGCTTTCAAAGATCGGAAATACAGTTCTGATCGTAGGCCTTACACTTGTGATCAGTACCGTGCTGTGTGCAATGGCTGCCTATGGATTCTCAAGATTTACCTCAAAGGGAGTTTCTGTTGCATTTGCATTTGTGCTGGCTACCATGCTGATCCCTGAGGTTGTTACAGCCCGCCCGCTGTATGAGTTTATGCAGAAGGTAAAGCTGTATGATACATATCCGGGACTTATCCTTCTTTATATCAGTACCGTTATACCGTTTACGGTTCTGATCCTCAGAAACTTTGTCGGTGAGATCCCGATCTCACTGGAGGAGGCAGCTGCTATTGACGGCGCATCTTTTTCACAGAGACTGTTTACGATCGTTCTGCCGCTGATGAAGCCGGCAATCGCTACGGTTTGCATTATCAACTTTATTACCTGTCTGAATAACTTTTTCACACCGTTGTTTTATTCAAATGGTATTCAGGTACTTTCTGTTTCCATCGTACAGCTTCCGTTACGTGACAACATGTATGGAGTTCCGTGGGATCTTGTCAGCGCCATGGGATGGATCATCCTTCTTCCGATCATTATCTTTGTAGCTGTTTTTGAGAAACAGATCATGGATGGTATCATGGCAGGTGGAGTAAAAGCGTAAATATAATATTTTTAATTTCCAAAAGAGAGGAGAAAACAGATATGTATCAGGCATTTACAGGCGGACTGGGAGGAATCGCACTTGCAAAGCATGGAAAAAGCCGTGCGATTAATGCAGAAAATCCTCATGGAGAAAAAGGCAGAGGCGGTATGGCTGCAAGTCATCTCGGACCGTCCAGAAAAGGAAGCCCGTGTCTTAAGGATATTGAGCCGGGAGCTGTGGTAACTCTGGCAGAAATGGAAGGACCGGGACAGATCAATCATATTTGGATCACCGTCGACAACAAGACTACAGAGGCAGATTGCTTTGTACTGAGGGATCTTGTGATCCGTATGTACTGGGATGACGAGGAAACTCCTTCCGTGGAAAGTCCTCTGGGTGATTTCTTCTGCTGCGGATTCGGAAGAGAATGTTTTGTAAATTCTGTTCCGGTGGCTGTTGTTCCAAACAGGGGCTTTAACTGCTATTTCCCGATGCCGTTTAAGAAGAAAGCAAAGATCACACTGGAAAACCAGCATGCAAATAAAATCCCGGCTTTCTTTTATCAGGTAGATTACTGTCTCTATGATGAGCTTCCGGACGATATTGCTTATTTCCATGCGCAGTGGAGAAGGGAACGGTTGACAGAAAAAACAAAAGATTATACAATTTTGGATGGAGTAAAAGGAAAAGGCCATTATATAGGAACCTACATGGCACTTACCACACTGGAACGTTACTGGTGGGGCGAGGGAGAAATGAAGTTTTATATTGACGGAGATGAGGAGTATCCGACCATCTGTGGAACAGGAACGGAAGATTACTTTGGTGGTTCCTGGAGCTTTGCCAAACAGGTGGATGGAAAAACCGTGGAACAGAATTATAACACGCCGTATCTGGGATATCCGTATTATTCTGCCCATGACGAGCTGATCCACAATTTTTATCATAATGATGACTGCCCGCCAATGAGAGGCTTTTACAGATGGCATTTACAGGATCCAATCTGCTTTGAAGAGGATCTTCGCGTTACGATTCAGCAGATAGGCGTCGGATACCGTGGCCTGTTTGAACGACAGGATGATGTGGCAAGTGTAGCGTACTGGTATCAGACACTTCCTCATGCACCGTTCCAGCCGTTGATGTCAAAAGAGGATAGATGGCCCAGATAAAAAGGGTGGTAGAGATTGAAAAAACAGGTATTTTGCGGGGTATTTGCCCTGGCTCTGGCAGTGACAGGATGTGGAGTCCAGAAGAAGGAGGCTGCATCTGATATTGTGCCGGAGAACAGACAGGAACTGACGATCCTTCATGTGGATGCAGGCACAGAAGGCTTTGATTCTTTTATCAGCCAGGCGGAAAAGGAGCTTGGAATAGAGATCCATATCGAAAAATGTCCGGCCAATGCGGACAATCGCCAGGCCAAAATAGCAACTCTTCTGACATCAGGAGATGATTCTGTTGATCTGATCACAGTAAATGATGAGATGATATCCGAATTTAAACATAAGGGATTTCTTCTTCCGTTGGAAGATACGGTTATGACAGAGGAGACAGCGGCGAATTTTCTGCAGGAATACCTGAAAGAAATATGCATGTCAGACGGACATATTTTTTCGGTACCGTTCAGGATGGATATCATGGCATTCTGGGTGAACCAGGAATTGCTGGATCAGGCTGGTCTGGACAGACTCTCCTGTCTCAGTGATCTTGAGATCCTTCAGAAAAAGCTTCAGAATACGGGAAAATATGCATATGGGGATGCATGGGAGATTTCTTACATATATAATAGTATCAGCGAGTATGTCGATTTTTTCGGAGGAGATTATACAGACTGGACGGATCCGAAAACAAGAGAAGCGGCAGAATATATGAAGCGAATGCTGGATACAGGGATGATATCAGAGGAGAATCTGATCGACCAGCATGACCAGCTGAATGAAAAATTTATAAACGGCCAGTATGGATGTATGTTTATGTATACCGGTGTGTTGAGTACTTTTCAGAATGCAGGCGTGTATGGAAAAGATAAGATCCATATGGCACCATTTCCGGAATTTGACGAGAAGGTGACCAATATCGCAACCTGGCAGTATGTACTGAATAAAAATTCTGATCATAAAGAAGCAGCTCTGAAGTTCCTTCAGTATGTGTCCGGATATGAGGCCAGTAAAAATTACGGACAGCTGACAAAAATGTGTCCGGCAAGACTGGATGTGATCGAGGATAAGAATTTTGATCTGGATGGCATTGAAATGATCCGGCAATATCTGAAAGATTATAAGCTGAAAGCAAGACCACTGTGTGCCGATTCCATAGAAGCCGTTTCGTCCATGGGAACGGAATTTCAGAAATATATGCTGGGACAGAAAACAGAAGCGGAATTTTTTGCCGGGGCACAGAACTGCATAGACCAGTATTACAAAAAAGCATCGTACTGATGCTTTTTTTGTTTTGAAAAAATAAGAACTTTTTTTCAAAACATATTGACAAATATTTTACATGGTGATATCTTAAAGACTGTAGATGTTAGCACTCCACTAAAATGAGTGCTAACAGATGTAAAAAAAGAATCAACATCCGTCAGGAAAGAATAAAAAGGAAAGGAGATGGATTCATGGAAGAGGTGTTGAATGAGCGCAAGCAAAAAATCTTAAAAGCAATCATCAAGACCTATATGGAAACCGGAGAACCGGTTGGTTCCAGGACCATTTCCAAGTATGCGGATCTCAATGTCAGTTCCGCAACGATCCGAAATGAGATGTCAGACCTGACAGATATGGGCTATATCGTCCAGCCTCATACCTCAGCAGGAAGGATTCCTTCAGATAAGGGCTACAGACTTTACGTCAATGAGCTGATGAAGGAGAAGGAAGCAGAGGTTGCAGAGCTGCGAGATCTGATCATTGAGAAGACAGATAAGATGGATAAGGTGCTTAAGAAGGTTGCGAAGGTTCTTGCTTCCAATACCAACTATGCTACCATGGTTTCCGTTCCGCAGTACAGCGGCAACAAGATCAAGTTCATCCAGCTGTCGAGAATGAGCGAGCTTCAGCTTGTGGCAGTGGTTGTCAGTGACAACAACACAGTCCGGAACCAGATCATCAATCTGGATGAGGAAATGGACGACCAGACGATCCTGAAACTGAATCTTCTTCTTAACACCAATCTCAATGGGATCCCGATCCAGGATATCAACCTTGGGATGATCGCCAGACTGAAGGAACAGGCAGGCAGCCACAGCGGTGTGGTGGCAACGGTTCTGGATGCAGTGGCAGCCACCATTCATGTGGAAGAGGAAGATATGGAGATCTATACTTCAGGTGCAACTAACATCTTCAAGTATCCGGAGCTTGCCGATAAAGAGAAGGCAACGGAGCTGATCTCCGCATTTGAGGAGAAGCATGAACTTGCCGATCTTGTAAAAGAACAGATGTCAGATGGAGAGAATACAGGAATCCAGGTTTACATCGGTGATGAGATGCCAATCCAGACCATGAAGGACTGCAGCATTGTAACTGCCAGATATGAACTGGGAGACGGAATGTACGGAACCATCGGGATCATCGGTCCCAAACGAATGGATTATGAGAATGTAGTGGACAGTCTGAAGGAACTGAAGAATCATCTGGATGACGTTTTGAAAAAGAAGAAAACTTAGAAAGGCGGTAGAAAAAAAGTGTCGGAGGAAACAAAGAAAACATCCGAAGAGCAGGAAGCGGAGAAGGAAATCCCCGTAACTGACGGAGATCAGGAAGAAGAAAACCTGACACCGGAGGGAGAAGATCTGCCGGAGGAAGAAAACAATACTCCAGGCGAAGAAGCTGCCTCAGAGGATAAAAAAGAAGAAAAATCAAAAACTTCCTTCTTCGGAAAGAAGAAAAAAGATAAATCTGAGCAGAAGGTGGAGGAACTTACCGATCGCCTGAAGCGTACCATGGCTGAATTTGACAATTTCCGTAAAAGAACGGAAAAAGAAAAATCCAGCATGTACATCATCGGAGCAAAAGAGATCGTTGAAAAGATCCTGCCGGTTGTGGATAACTTCGAAAGAGGTCTTGCACAGGCACAGGAAGGCGATGCTTTTGCAGATGGAATGAAAATGATCTACAAGCAGCTTACCACAACACTGGATGAGCTTGGTGTGAAGCCGATCGAAGCAGTGGGAAAGGAATTCAACCCGGATTTCCATAATGCAGTGATGCATGTGGAGGATGAAGAGGTTGGAAAGAACATCGTGGTGGAAGAATTCCAGAAGGGTTACACCTACAAGGATTTCGTAGTACGCCACAGTATGGTAAAGGTTGCGAACTAACTGACAACAAACTTTATTTTAACAGATACAGACTAAAACAGGAGGAAAAAATCATGGGAAAGATTATTGGTATTGACTTAGGTACAACAAACAGCTGTGTAGCCGTAATGGAAGGTGGACAGCCGACAGTTATCGCAAATACAGAAGGCGCAAGAACAACACCATCCGTTGTAGCATTCACAAAAACAGGAGAGCGTCTGGTAGGTGAGCCTGCAAAACGTCAGGCAGTAACAAACGCAGAGAAGACGATTTCTTCTATTAAGAGACATATGGGTACGGATTACCGTGCAACAATTGATGACAAGAAATACACACCACAGGAAATTTCCGCTATGATTCTTCAGAAATTGAAAAGTGATGCAGAGAATTACCTTGGTGGTGAGAAGGTAACAGAGGCTGTAATTACAGTTCCTGCTTACTTTAACGACGCACAGCGTCAGGCAACCAAAGATGCAGGTAAAATTGCAGGTTTGGATGTAAAACGTATTATCAACGAGCCAACAGCTGCAGCACTTGCTTATGGTTTGGATAATGAAGGCGAGCAGAAGATTATGGTATATGACCTTGGTGGTGGTACATTTGATGTTTCTATCATCGAGATCGGTGATGGTGTAATCGAAGTATTATCTACAAACGGAGATACACGTCTTGGTGGAGATGATTTCGATAACGTAATCACACAGTATATGTTAGATGATTTCAAAGCAAAAGAAGGTGTAGATTTATCTACAGATAAGATGGCAATGCAGAGATTTAAAGAAGCTGCTGAAAAAGCAAAGAAAGAGCTTTCTTCCTCTACAACAACAAACATCAATCTTCCATTCATCACAGCTACCCAGGATGGTCCAAAGCACTTTGATATGGATCTGACACGTGCAAAGTTTGATGAACTGACAGCACATCTGGTAGATAAGACAAGAGTTCCTGTACAGACAGCATTGAAGGATGCAGATCTGACAGCAGCAGAGCTTGATAAGGTACTTCTGGTCGGTGGTTCTACACGTATCATCGCTGTTCAGGATATGGTTAAGAAGCTGACAGGCAAGGATCCGTTCAAGGGTATCAACCCGGATGAGTGTGTTGCAATCGGTGCTTCTATTCAGGGTGGTAAGCTTGCAGGTGATGCAGGTGCCGGCGAAATCCTTCTGCTGGATGTTACACCACTTACACTTTCTATTGAGACAATGGGTGGTATTGCTACAAGACTGATCGAGAGAAATACAACCATTCCTACAAACAAGAGCCAGATCTTCTCAACAGCTCAGGATAATCAGGATGCCGTTGATATCAACATCGTACAGGGTGAGCGTGAGTTCGCAAGAGATAACAAGAGCCTTGGACGTTTCAGACTGGATGGTATCGCTCCTGCAAGACGTGGTGTTCCACAGATCGAGGTTACATTCGATATCGATGCAAACGGTATTGTAAATGTATCTGCAAAGGATCTTGGTACAGGTCGTGAGCAGCATATCACAATCACATCCGGAACATCCCTTTCTGATGAGGATATCGATAGAGCTGTTAAGGAAGCTGCTGAGTACGAGGCACAGGATAAGAAGCGTAAGGAAGCAATCGAGGTTCGTAATGATGCCGATGCTATGGTATTCCAGACAGAGAGAGCACTTTCCGATGTAGGAGATAAGCTTTCTGCAACAGATAAGACAAAGGTAGAGGCTGATCTGAAGGCTTTGAAGGATATCATCGAGAGCACAGATCCGGATGCCATGACAGACTACGATGTAGAGAAGATCAAGGCTGGTAAGGAAACACTGATGAACAGCGCACAGGAATTGTTCTCAAAGCTCTATGAGCAGAACGGTCCTGGAGCAAACGCTGGTACAGGCACAGGCACACCAGATTATTCAGACGATGTAGTTGATGGAGACTACAAGGAAGTCTAAGCGTTAAGACGGGGAGCAAGTTGATAAAAGCAGATTACGAATAATAAGGGTGAGTGCAGATGTCTGATAAAAGAGATTATTATGAAGTCCTCGGAGTCACAAAAGGTGTCTCCGAGGCGGATTTGAAAAAAGCTTACCGTAAGGTAGCGAAGAAATATCACCCGGACACAAACCCGGGAGACAAAGAAGCGGAAGAAAAGTTCAAAGAGGCTGCAGAGGCATATGCTGTACTGTCCGATCCTGAGAAGCGTGCAAAGTATGACCAGTATGGTCATGCTGCATTCGAGCAGGGCGGTGGTCCGGGCGGCTTCGGTGGATTTGACTTCTCGGATATGGGAGATATCTTCGGAGATATCTTCGGAGATATGTTCGGTGGCGGCAGCCGTCAGAGACAGTCCAATGGTCCGGTTAAGGGTGCAAATATCAAGACAACAGTGCGTGTAAGTTTTACAGACGCTGTATTTGGTACACAGACAGAGTTGGAGCTTCCGCTCAAGGATGAATGTACGGTCTGTCATGGTACAGGAGCGCAGCCGGGACATCAGCCGGAGACTTGTAGCAAATGTGCCGGAAAAGGTCAGGTTGTCTATACCCAGCAGTCATTGTTCGGTATGGCAAGAACCGTATCCGTATGTCCGGATTGTGGCGGTTCCGGAAAGATTATCAAGTATAAGTGCAGCAACTGTGCAGGTTCTGGTTATGTAAAGAGTAAGAAGAAGATTCAGGTCGCTATTCCGGCAGGTATTGACAATGGTCAGAGTATCCGTATTCGTGCAAAGGGCGAGCCGGGTATCAACGGCGGTGAACGTGGAGACCTGCTTGTAACCGTGCTTGTTGACCGAGATCCTAGATTCCAGAGACAGGAGTATGATCTTTACTCTTCTGAGCCGATTACATTTACACAGGCAGCGCTGGGAGGCAAGATCACAGTTACAACGATTGATGGACCTTATGAACTGGAGATTAAGCCAGGTACACAGACCGATACAAAGGTAAAACTGAAGGGCAAGGGTGTTCCGACACTTCGTAACAAGACAGTACGAGGCGATCATTACATCACACTGGTTGTTCAGGTACCAGATAAGCTGACAGAAGAGCAGAAATCGATTTTGAACCAGTATGCAAATACAACAGTAAATGCACGTTCCTCTACGGATGCGGCATCGTCTGGTTCTTCGATTTTTGGCGATCATAAGAGAAAGAAAGGGTTCAAAAAAGGATTATAGGTAAGGTAAAATGATGTGGACAAAACTGACCATCGATACAACGGTGGAAGCTGTTGATCTCATCTCTGCATTCTTGGATGAAAAGGGTGTGGAAGGTGTGATGATAGAAGATCATGTGCCACTTACCGAGGAAGATAAGGCTGCTATGTTTGTGGATATCCCGCTGGTTGATGGCGTGGATGATGGAACGGCAAAGGTTTCCTGCTACATAGATGACTCTTTCAATATAGAAACGTTAAGGGCGGATATAGCTGCAGAGCTTACCCGCCTTGAAGCGTTTATACCGGTAGGCAGCAAGAATATAACACTCTCGAATACAGAGGACAAAGACTGGATGAACAACTGGAAGCAGTTCTTCCATCCGATCCGTCTCTATGATGATATTGTCATCAAACCAACATGGGAGACGGTGGAAGATGCGAAGCCAGATGACATCGTGATCGAGATCGATCCGGGGATTGCATTTGGTACCGGATCGCATGAGACGACGAAACTTTGTATCGGACAGTTAAAGAAATATTTAAAGCCGGGCGATACGGTGTTTGATGTCGGCTGTGGAAGTGGTATCTTATCCATGATCGCATCAAGGCTTGGAGCAGGCTTTGTACATGGCATGGATATTGATGAGCTGGCTGTGCGGGCAAGTGAGGAAAATGCGAAACTCAATCATATGGGCGAAGACAAGATCAAGTTCTCGTGTGGCAATCTGCTTGCAGATAATTACATTGGAAAGGGAACAACCTTCCAGCTTGACCGTTCGACGATCAAGGAGACACAGCACCTTGATGTAGACAGACAGTATGATATCGTTGTTGCTAATATTCTGGCAGACGTGATCGTGCCGCTCTCTGCGGTAATCGGCCCATATTTGAAGGACGATGGATATTTTATTACATCTGGAATTCTGGATGTGAAAGAAAACGATGTTACAGATGCGATGAAGGCGAATGGATTTGAAGTCATCGATGTTGTGCATATGAATGATTGGGTATCCGTGATCGGAAGAAAGAAATAATTTGCGACAAATGGGGAGAACGCGGAATGATTGAAAGTCCGTCAAATCGCAGTATGAGTAACACCCGGTGTTTAAAGCCGGGTGTTATTTTAAAAGAGCGATATAAAATTGAAGAGGTGATCGGGGCAGGTGGATTCGGAATCACATACCGTGCATGGGATCCGCTCTTACAGTCGTATGTTGCAATCAAGGAGTATTATCCGTCCGGGATTGCGACGCGGAGCGCAGATTCGTCGAAGGTCTGTGTGCCGGTTGGACAGGAGCAGCGGGAATACCATCGGGGAAGAATTCGCTTTTTAAAAGAAGCGCAGGATGTGGCGCGGTTTCAGTCGGAGCCCAATATTGTAAGCATCTATGATTATCTGGAGGAAAATGATACTGCCTATATGGTCATGGAGTATCTGCATGGCTGTACGCTGAAACAATACATTCGGGAGCATGGAGGACGGCTGGATACGGATCATATCCTCCATATCTGTCTGTCGGTGTTGGACGCACTTGCAGTTGTTCACAAGGCGGGCATGATTCACCGAGATATCAGTCCGGAGAATATTTTTATCTGTGAGGATCTGACCGTCAAGCTGATCGATTTCGGCGCGGCAAAGCAGGTGTATCTCGATGGGGAACAGACGATGTCGGTTGTCTTAAAACCGGGATATGCACCGCCAGAGCAGTATGCAAAAAAGGATAAACAGGGACCGTGGACAGACATCTACGCGCTTGGTGCGACACTTTATTTTGAGGCGACCGGAGAGAAGCCGGAGGAATCGTTTGGACGTGTACTGGAGGATACGATAAAGCCAGTCTGTGAGGTGAACCCGGAGATCCCGCGTGCAATGTCGCAGGTGATCATGCGTGCGATGTCAGTAAAGATTGAGGACCGCTACCAGACGGTGGAGGCAATGCGGGAGGCATTGCTTGCCGGAGAGGGGCAGAATGCGCAGATGGAGCCGTATGTGATCCCAGCATCCCGGATTTCAAAGCGGGATTTGCCGAAGAAACGGGGCTTTCTGATTGGTGTAGCTTTCTGTATCGTAATTATGCTTGTAGTGACAGGAATCTGGATGGCGGGGCGTGTAGCGAAGAAGGCAGGGACGGCAACAGCAACCGAAATGAATGCAGCATCGACAGAGGCGCAGACAGCAACGATGGCGGATGCACAGACTGCCACGGACGCTGAACAGGCAGCAACAGAGGCGGAGAAAACGACACAGGCGGACAATCCGATGGTTATGCATGTGCCAACGAAGGAGGAGCTTGCCGAGCAGGAAAAATCCGATGCGATCCTGAATATCACGTCCTCGGAGACGGAACGCGTCAGTATTGATGCATTTGAATATATGAAGGATGGAAATCAGGGATACAGGATGGAATCCGCAGATGGTCTGGCGGCGGTTGCATATGAGGGAGACTGCGTAAAACTCTGCTTAAAGTATTATGACAGCATTCTGGGGGATACGCCGCAGGTGACAGATGATTTGATCTATTCCTATACCTTTGAACGATATGATTCTGACTATGGAATATACCGGGCAATCTATGATGCGGATGATACATCGGGTTACTGGGACTATGCAACTTTATATCCGCCAGAGTTTCATTTTGCAGATGATTCCTTTACATTGTATATTCCGCTTACTTCGGGGCTGGAGGATGGAAGGTACAAGCTATATTTTTCTTACGAAGATCCTGCTACACAGAAATCGGTGTTTCAGGCGACAATTGAATTTTATCTGAACAGGAGCGCGATGTAATTCGCGCTCCTGTTTGCATAAAAGCGTAAGATATACCAAATTTTACAAATTTTTGTATATTATTTGCATTTTTTGTTTGAGATTCCTCGCTTTTGTTAAGATGTGTTCAATCCATATTTGTAAATAAAACGTAAATTATACCGAATATATAGCCAAATTAGCAGGATTCAGTTTTGATGGTATTTTTTATGATACTATTTATAAAATGAATATTTGGGACTGGGGAAGAGAACAAACGATGAAAATTGGAATTTGCGATGACCGTTATGAAATACGGCACAAAGTAAAGGAAATATTACAGGAAACATATACAGAGGAACAAGGATTCTTAATTCATTCATATACTCCAAACGAAATAAAAATTGATATCGAAGATATGGTATTTGACTGTGAAATCCTGATCATGAATACGGATTATCCAGAGAGCGGCTTGCGGGGGGTGGCGATTGCCAAGCAGATCAATGCAGCATTTCCATTTTGTAAGATTATCTATCTGACCGAGAATGAAAATGCAATCAAGGATGTGTATGAGACCAATCATTGCTATTTTGTCCGGCAAAAGGATGCAGATCAAGTCATGGAGCTTGCAATGCAAAAAGCCGTTAATATGGTAAAGCAGGATACGGCGCGGAAATCACTGGAGATTATCTGTGACGGGCATCATGTATTTATCAATCGTCCGGATATTATTTATATCGAGAAGTGTGGAAGAACCATTAAAATCGTGACGCGGTTCCGGGAATACACCAGTTACAAGTCATTGGCAGGCATCCGCAAAATGCTGGGAGACAATATGATACGTGTGCATGGTGGATATGTTGTGAATTTGACGTATATCACTTATTTAGGTGTGGAAACGCTGGAAGTACAGAATGGAAAGACAATCCCGATCGGCAGGACATACGACAAAGAAGTCAGAAAAGCCTATCAGGAATATTTGAAAAAATAAAAGAACATGGTAAAATAAAAATCGAGTATGTAAATACTCGATTTTTTTATGTGAGGACAAAACGATGTTGCGAATTGGAATCTGTGATGAAAATACGAAAGACCGGACGGTAATCCGACAGATTGTGACGGACACATTGTTCCGGGAAGAAGAATTAAGCTATATTGAATATGCGGAAGCAGAGACATTGGAACAGGAGATACAGGCAAGTACAGTGCCGTTTGATCTGTTGCTAATGGAAATGAAATATAAAAATACAAGTGGGTTACAGCTGGCAAAGCAGATACGGGAGAAAAATCTGGATGTTGATCTGCTGTTTGTAACAGATGAGTCAGATCATGTGTATGAAGGCTATCATGTGCAGGCACAGGGATATGTCTTAAAAGAAGATATGAAGACACAGCTTCCAGACTGTCTGCGGCAATATATGAAACGACGGGCGCAGACTGGTACGATTCTTGTGAAATCAGAGTCGGTTGTGCGCAGTATTCCGATTGCCACAATCCGCTATATAGAAAGCCGCGCCAGAGTGCTGTTGTTACATACAAAAAACGAAGTGATTCCATTTTATGGAAAGCTGGCGGATATTGAACATAAGGTGTTACAACATGGATTTGTGCGTATCCATCAGAGCTTTCTTGTACGGAAGGCCGCGATTGCAGCAATCAATGGATATGAGGCCGTTGTCGGGGAGGATACGCTTCCAATCAGCCGGAAATATTATAAAACGGTGCAGATGCAGTTTCAGCTCAAGCAGAAGATACAGGTGGCAGAGGAGGATATAGATCCGACAGTCACACGGAGTCTGGCGAAAAGCATGGAAAATAATGGTGCAATCATTGGAACAAAGGGCGAGTTGCTTGGAATCATCTACCGCATGAAAGATGGTGAAAGTCTGACGATTGGCAGAGATGCCGAAAAATGTCAGATCGTGCTGAAAAAATCCAACGTGAGCCGGGAACACTGTATTGTAAGACGGCTTGACGATGACACCTATGAAGTGGAGGACTGCTCAAAAAATGGTGTCTATGTGGAAGGTGCCTATCTTGGAAAAGGAAATAAGGTACAGGCGGAGACCGGAAACCGGGTATGGCTGTGTGATGAATCACAGGAATTTCGATTGGGATAGTGGAAAGCGGGAGTGAGACAAATGATCATAAAATGTGAAAAGGGAAAACATTACTATAACACAGTGGAGCATAGTGTGTGTCCATTTTGTGTACAGGTGGAGAAAAAGATAAATGAGCAGAAAAGTGAATTAAATAAACAGGAAGATGAATCTATTTGTATAACGGAAACAACAGATCTGTAAGAATATATAAAATATTCTTTCAAAACGTTATCAGATAAGGTATGATAGGAGACGTGCAGAAAAGCAGGAGGTAAATATTCGCTATGCCAAGGTTTTATGTGGAAGGATGTCAGGATGCACAGACTGGTATTACGATTATGGGAGAAGATGTGAACCATATAAAAAATGTATTGCGTTTGACAATCGGAGATACCATTACTGTGTGTGATGGTGCTGGAAAAGAGTATGAGTGTGAGATCGCGGAGATATCCAAAGAGCAGGTATATGCAAATATCGTAGATATCAATCAGAATGCAGCAGAACTTCCGTGTAATATCACATTGTTTCAGGGAATGCCAAAATCAGATAAAATGGAATTTATCATCCAGAAGGCGGTAGAACTTGGAGCAGCCGGGATTGTTCCGGTTATGATGAAACGGACTGTCGTGAAACTTGAAGATAAGAAGAAAGACAAAAAAAGAGAACGTTATCAGATGATTGCGGAGTCTGCGGCGAAACAGTCCGGACGAGGTATAATTCCTGAAGTCACCGGATTTATGTCATTTCGTGAAGCACTTCAATATGCAGGAAAGTTTGACCTGCTGATTGTACCGTATGAGAGTGCGGATGGAATTGCATACGCAAGGGAGATAATTGCACAGGCATCAAACCTTCCAGACGGCGCGAATATCGGAATTTTTATCGGACCGGAAGGTGGATTTGCAAAAGAAGAAATTGATGTAGCAAAGGAAGCTGGTGCGAAGATTATCACATTAGGAAACCGGATTTTGCGGACAGAGACTGCAGGGCTTGCAGTTTTATCTATTTTGATGTTCCAAATGGAGCAGTAGAGAAAATTAGAAATTTGTTCAGCACAGATTGATAGAAGGAAAAAAGTTATGGAATGTTATTTTGATAATGCAGCAACAACAGCTGTATTCCCAGAGGTAAAGGAACTGATGATGACACTGCTGGACGTGGATTATGGAAATCCATCGTCCCAGCACAAGAAGGGATTAACGGCGAAAGACTATGAGCGCACCGCGACAGAACAGGTCGCAAAGACGCTTAAATGTATGCCGAAGGAGATCGTATTTACATCCGGCGGCACAGAGGCAAATAACCTTGCTTTAATCGGAGCGGCACTGGCACACCGCCGTGCGGGCAAGCATATTATCACGACACCGATCGAGCATGCGTCAGTGCTTTCCACGGTGGAGTTCCTGCAGAAGGAAGGCTTCGAGATCAGTTTCATGGAAGTCGGTTCTGACGGAAAGGTAGATTTAGACAGCCTCTCGAAGCTGTTGCGTGACGATACGATATTAGTCAGCTGCATGTATGTAAATAATGAGATCGGAAGTATCCAGCCAATCGAGGCGCTTGTAAAGCTGGTAAAGGCGCACAATCCGCAGACACTTGTGCATGTCGATGCGGTACAGGCATATGGCAAATTAAAATTCACACCGAAGCAGCTCGGCGTGGATCTGCTCTCTGTGAGCGGGCATAAGATTCACGGACCGAAGGGAAGTGGAGCACTCTATATCAAGGACAAGACGTTGATCCGCCCGATCATTTACGGAGGTGGACAGCAGAATTTCATGCGTTCCGGTACGGAGAATCTACCGGGAATCGCAGGCATGGGACTTGCCGCAGAGATGATCTATACCGACCATGAGGCGAAGATGCAGCATGTACGCGAGGTGCGGGATTATCTAGTATCGGAGGTAACGAAGATCGAGGGTGTCTATGACCATTCCGGTGAGGCACCGCATATCGCGAGTATCAGCTTTGAAGGGGTGCGCGCTGCCGTTTTGATGCGTGCGATCGGCGATAAGGGTATCTATGTATCAGCAGGTTCTGCCTGTTCATCGAACAAACCACAGGTAAGCCATGTCCTGACCGCAATCGGATTGTCACAGGAGCAGTTGGAGTCGACACTCCGGTTCAGCTTCTGTGAGTGGAACACAAAGGAAGAAGTGGATTATTGCGTGGAAGTATTAAAGGAAACCCTTCCAATGCTGCGGCGCTATACACGGAAGAAATAATTGCTATTCCTCGTTATTTCTGTTATAGTGAAACGATGGAAATAAAACAACTATGGTAGTAGGAAATGAGGATTACGATGCAGTATAAGATGTTTTTGATCAAATATGCGGAGATCGGAACGAAAGGAAAGAATCGTTACGTCTTCGAGGAAATTATGTGCAAGCGTATGCGTGCACGCTTAAAGCCACTGGGCAAGTTTGAGGTACGCCGGGAATACGGACGTATTTTCGTCGAGGCGTTCTCGGATTACGATTACGAGGATGTCATGAAGGTACTCACAACGATCTTCGGTATCGTCGGTGTGTGCCCGGTCAAGGTTGTGGAGGAGTTGAGCTACGAGGCAATCTCCAAGGCAGTCGTTGCGCATGTGGCAGAAGAATATAACGATAAGCATTTTACATTCAAGGTAAATGCAAGAAGAAATAATAAGACATTTCCAAAGACTTCGATGGAGTTAAACTGTGATCTTGGAGCCGATCTTCTGGATGCCTATCCAGATATGACGGTCGACATTCATAAACCGGATGTATTCATCAACGTGGAAGTGCGAAATGTCACCTATATTTATTCCCAGATCATTCCGGGACCGGGCGGACTTCCGGTCGGCACGAACGGTAAGGGTATGACGCTTCTTTCCGGCGGTATCGACAGTCCGGTTGCGGCATATATGATTGCCAAGCGTGGTGTGGAGATCGAAGCGGTGTATTTCCATGCGCCACCATTTACAAGCGAGCAGGCGCGGACGAAGGTTATCGATCTTGCGAAGATTGTGTCGAAGTATTCAGGTGTGATCAAACTTCATGTGGTGCCGTTTACCGATGTGCAGCTTGCCATCTATGACAATTGTCCTCATGATGAACTGACGATCATCATGAAGCGGATCATGTATCAGATCGCGCAGGAGATCGCACTAAAAGAAGACTGCCAGTGCCTGATCACCGGAGAGAGTATCGGACAGGTATCGAGCCAGACGACACAGAGTCTGCTCGTCATCGACAGCGCAATCGATAAGCTTCCGGTATTCCGTCCATGTATCGGTATGGATAAGCAGGAGATCATTGATATCTCAGAGAAGATCGGAACGTATGAGACGTCCATTCTTCCATATGAAGACTGCTGTACAACATTTGTAGCACAGCATCCGGTGACAAAGCCGAAGATGGAGCAGATCTTAGAATCAGAGAAGGCACTTGTCGGTAAGATTGAGCCTCTGATCGCGAAGGCAGTCGAAGACGTCGAAATTGTATATTGTCGTTAATAAACAGGATAAATCAGGCAGGAAGTGAGAGACGTGGAAAAAAGTAAAAAGGGAATCGTATGTATTTTGTTATCTGCATTCTGCTTTTCTCTTATGAGCTTATTTATCCGGCTAGCCGGAGATGTGCCGACGATGCAGAAATGCTTCTTCCGGAATCTGGTTGCGATGCTTATCGCAATCGCTGCACTGGTGAAGGCACATCAGCCATTTCGAATCGGAAAGGGAAATCTGAAGTATCTGCTCTGTCGTGCCATCGGTGGTACGTGTGGATTGATCTGTAATTTTTATGCGGTCGATCATATTTCTATATCAGATGCTTCCATGCTCAATAAGCTGTCACCGTTTTTTGCGATTATCTGCTCGTTCTTCGTGTTGAAGGAGGTTGCGGGTAAGCTGGACTGGGTGACCGTAATTGCAGCATTCGTCGGAATGCTGCTTGTTGTGAAGCCGACGATGAGCATGGAGACAGTGCCGGCTCTGATCGGGGCACTCGGCGGATTTGGCGCCGGTTTTGCGTATACGTTTGTCAGAAAGCTTGGACAACGCGGAGAAAATAGTATGATTATCGTATTGTTCTTCTCCGCCTTTTCCTGTGCAGTGACATTGCCTTTTTTCGTGTTCCAATATCAGCCGATGAGCGGGCTTCAATGGCTGTTTCTGATCTGTACGGGAATTTCGGCTGCAGGAGGCCAGATCTTCATCACGAAGGCGTATTCGTATGCACCGGCAAGGGAAATCTCGGTGTATGATTTCTCTATTGTGCTTTTTACGGCATTATGGGGATTCCTGTTCTTAGATCAGATCCCGGATTACCTGAGCGTGATCGGATATGTGGTGATCATCGGAACGTCTGTGGTGAAGTGGTATATCACGATTGAACGGCCGCACAGACAGGAAATTCACAGGGAACATGAGTTAAATGATAGATAATACAGAGAATAGTCAGAGAAAGAATAAGATAGAAGATACAGAGCAGTCAGCCTGTACGCTTTGCCCGCGGGATTGTAAGAAAAATCGTGCGGACGGCGAGATCGGTGTCTGTGGAGAGACCGCTGCCATGCGGATCGGACGGGCTGCTCTGCATATGTGGGAGGAACCGTGTATTTCCGGAGAGAAAGGCTCCGGGGCGGTTTTTTTCACCGGGTGTCCGCTTCACTGCGTGTATTGCCAGAATTACGCAATCTCGGATGGCGGCACCGGCAGGCAGATCACAGTGGAAGCGCTTGTGCAGATATTTCGTGATTTAGAAGCACAGGGCGCGGCGAATATCAATCTGGTCACTGCGGATCATTTTATCCCGCAGGTGGCACAGGCAATCCGACAGGCGAAGGACCAAGGATTTTCCCTGCCATTTATCTATAACACAAGCAGTTATGTCCGGGTGGAAGCTCTGCGCATGTTAGATGGATTGGTGGATGTCTATCTGCCGGATATGAAATATATGGATGTGGATACGGCGGCGAAGTATTCCCACGCACCGGACTATCCGGTGGTGGCGAAGGCTGCGATTGCGGAGATGGTGCGCCAGTGTGGTGAGGTTGTCCTTGATGCGGAGGATGCGTATATAAGACGTGGCGTGATCGTACGGCATATGTTACTGCCAAAGCATCTGTTAGAAGCAGAGAAGATTATACGATATCTTTACGAGACGTATGGAAACCGGATCTATATCAGTATGATGAGCCAGTACACACCGGTTGGTGATATCGGGGTAAGGTTCCCGGAGCTTGCAGATAAAGTTCGCCGGAAATCGTACCGCAAACTGCTTGATTATGCAGTGAACTTAGGCGTGGAGCAGGCGTTTTATCAGGAAGGGGAAGTGGCAAAAGAAAGCTTCATCCCGGAATTTTATAAGGAATAACAGGAGAGACAACATGGATATATTACAGGTAATCGCAGATGAATTGCAGATTAAAAAAGGTCAGGTAGAAAAGTCGGTTGAACTGATCGACGAGGGTGCAACGATTCCATTTATCGCAAGATACCGAAAGGAAGTAACCGGCTCCTTAAATGATGAGCAGTTACGTGCGCTGTCTGAGCGTCTTGTGTATCTGCGGAACTTAGAGGAGAAGAAAGCGTCCGTACTTGCAACGATCGAGGAGCAGGGCAAGCTGACAGACGAATTAAAGAAACAGATCGAAGCAGTAATGACGATGGTAGCATTGGAGGATCTGTACCGTCCATACCGTCCAAAGCGTCGGACAAGAGCGACAATCGCCAAGGAGAAGGGCTTGGAACCACTTGCAGAGATCTTACGTGCACAGGCAACAACAAGGACGATCGAGGAAGAGGCAACCGCTTTTGTTGATGCAGAAAAAGGCGTGGAAAGCGTACAGGATGCCATCGACGGAGCCAAGGATATTCTCGCAGAAGTGTATGCGGATGATGCGGATTACCGGACGAAGCTTCGTGCGATGACAAAGGAGAGCGGAAGCCTTGTAGCAAAGGCGAAGGACGAGGAAGCAGATTCGGTCTATGAGATGTATTATGATTTCTCAGAGCCAATCAAAAAGCTGGTTGGACACCGGATTTTAGCAATCAATCGTGGCGAGGCAGAGAAATTTCTGACAGTGAAGATCGAGGCACCAAGACAGGAAATTTTACTCTGGCTTGTAAAGCAGATTATCGGAAATATGAAGCATGATAGTGCAAGCTATCTCTATGAGGCAATTACAGACAGTTATGACCGTCTGATCGCGCCTTCCATCGAGCGTGAAATACGGAATGAACTGACGGAGAAGGCAGAGGAGGGCGCCATCGGCGTATTCGGCAAGAACCTCCATCAGCTTTTGATGCAGCCGCCAATCTCCGGACAGGTTGTACTTGGCTGGGATCCGGGATTTGCACACGGAAGCAAGCTGGCAGTTGTCGATGAGACCGGAAAAGTGCTTGATACCGTCATTATCTACCCGACAAAGGGACAGAAAAACTATGATGCGGCGAAGCAGGTGTTGAAGAAGCTGATCGCAAAATATCATGTGACACTTATTTCTCTCGGAAATGGTACCGCAAGCCGGGAGTCGGAAGCGATGATCGTCGAGCTGATGAAGGAACTGAACGTGGACTTAAAATATGTCATCACGGATGAGGCGGGCGCATCGATTTATTCTGCAAGCAAGGAGGCAACCGAGGAATTCCCGGATTTCGATGAGTGGCAGAGAAGTGCGGCAAGTATTGCAAGAAGAATTCAGGATCCGCTCGCAGAGCTAGTGAAGATCGATCCGAAATCCATCGGTGTCGGACAGTACCAGCATGACATGAACCAGAAGAATCTTGGCAATGCCCTTAACAATGTTGTGGAAGATTGTGTAAACTCAGTCGGAATTGATTTGAATACAGCCAGTCCGGCATTGCTTTCGTATGTGTCCGGTATCAATAAGACACTGGCAAAATCAATCGTGTCATACCGCGAGACAAATGGCAGCTTCAAGAACCGTAAGGAGCTTTTGAAGGTGCCGAAGCTTGGACCAAAGGCATACGAGCAGTGTGCCGGTTTCCTGCGTATCCATGGCGGAAGCGAAGCACTGGATGCGACAAGCGTTCATCCGGAAAGCTACGAGGCAACCAAGGCTTTGATGGAGAAAATCGGTGTTTCCGAGGATGATATCAAGCATGGCGGCATGAAAGGCATCAGCAAGAAAACAAAGGATACGAAGAAGCTTGCGGAAGAGCTTGGAATCGGTGAACCGACGCTTGTCGATATCGTGAAGGAACTGGAGAAGCCGGGCAGAGATCCGCGAGAGGAGATGCCAAAGCCGATCCTTCGAAGCGATGTACTGGAGATGAAAGATTTAAAACCGGGTATGGAGCTGAAAGGAACGGTGCGGAATGTGATCGACTTTGGTGCGTTTGTCGATATCGGTGTGCATCAGGATGGACTCGTGCATATTTCCCGGATGTCAGACAAATACATCAAGCATCCGCTGGAGGTCGTTTCAGTTGGAGATATCGTGGATGTGACGGTAATGAGTGTCGATCTGGACAAGCATCGGATACAGTTATCTATGATAAAATAGGGTGAAATAGAAAAATTTTAAAAAAAATCAAAAAATATGAAAATTTTTCTTGCATATTGAAAAGTTATTTGGTAAAATAGCCTATGTTGTGAGCCCGCAAAGAAGAAATATGCAGGCAGGGCTTAATATTTGTCAAGGAGGTGCTAACGGTGGCAAAGTGTAGTATTTGTGAAAAAGGAGCTCATTTCGGTAACAATGTGAGCCATTCTCATAGAAGATCAAACAGAATGTGGAAATCAAACATCAAGTCTGTGAAGGCAGTAGTTAACGGTACTCCTAAGAAGATTTATGTTTGCACACAGTGCTTGAAGTCTGGTAAGGTTGAGAGAGCCTAAGCAGATGGTAAAAAAACAGCATATTAGTATGCTGTTTTTTTTATGCCGTCCGTTGATACGCAGAGATGACAAATAAATAGAATTGCATAGCAGGTAAAAGTTGCTAAATCCTGTTAAAAAGGGTATAATGTCACTATATGACTTTAAACAGCCGGAATCAGTCTGGCTTATTACGGAAACGGAGGTAAACGCATGAAGGGTTATTTATCGAATGAAAACGGTGAAATCATTATAGAGAATGAAGTTATTGCCCAGTATGCCGGACACGCTGCATTGGAGTGCTTCGGTATTGTTGGTATGGCAACCATCAGCATGAAGGATGGTATTGCGAAGCTTTTAAAGGGCGACAGTATCAGCAAGGGTGTCAATGTAGTCATCGGTGAGAACAATGAGCTGTCTATTGATTTTCACATTATTGTGGCATATGGTGTCAGCATTTCGACGGTATGTGACAATCTGATCAGTACCGTACAGTATTCCATCGAAGAGATGACAGGTATGAAGGTGAAGGCAATCAACATCTTTGTTGAGGGCGTTCGTGTGATAGATTAATAACATAGATCAGGAGGACAGACAAAGTGGCTACAAAGGTAATTGATGCCCAGTTGTTACAGAAAGCATTTATTGCTGGCGCATACAACTTAGAGAGAAATAAAGATTATATCAACGAATTGAACGTATTCCCGGTGCCGGATGGCGATACAGGTTCCAATATGTCACTTACGATCATGGCGGCAGCCAGAGAGGTAAGTGCACTGGAGAACCCATCGATGGATGAGCTTTCCAAGAAGATTTCCAGCGGTTCCCTGCGTGGAGCAAGAGGAAATTCCGGTGTTATCTTATCCCAGCTTCTGCGTGGCTTCTGCAAGGAGATCAAGGGCAAGAAGCAGATTACAGTATCGGTACTTGCAGATGGTTTCGTACGTGCCGTAGAGACGGCATATAAGGCAGTTATGAAGCCAAAGGAAGGTACAATCCTGACTGTGGCAAAGGGCGTCGCAGAGAAGGCAGTGGAGCTTTCTGAGATGGACATGGATTTCGAGACACTCGGACAGGAGATTCTCGATCATGGTAACGAAGTGTTAAAGCAGACACCAGAGCTGTTGCCAGTATTAAAGGAAGCAGGTGTGGTTGATTCTGGCGGACAGGGACTGATGGAGTTTCTGACGGGTGCATACAACGGCCTGACAGGAAAAGAAGAGATCAAAGAGCCGGTGACATCCGGCGGTGCAGCGAAGGCACAGACGATGTCTTCGGAAGAGATTGATACATCCCATATCAAATATGGTTACTGTACAGAGTTTATCATTATGCTTGAGAAGGAATACAATGCAGAGATCGAGGCAAAGTTCAAGGAGTTCTTAACTTCAATCGGTGATTCTCTCGTTGTTGTATCGGATGATGAGATCGTGAAGGTACATGTGCATACGAATCATCCGGGACTTGCGTTTGAGAAAGGTCTGGAGTATGGTTCCCTTACAAGCATGAAGGTCGACAATATGCGTGAGGAGCATAAAGAAAAGGTCATTCATGAGCAGGATCGCAAGAAGGCTGCCGAGCAGGAAGCTGCGAAGGAAGAGCCGAAGAAGCCATTTGGGTTTGTGGCAGTTTCCGTCGGAGAAGGCTTGAATGATATCTTCAAGGATCTCGGTGTCGATCATATCATTGAGGGTGGACAGACGATGAATCCAAGTACGGAGGATGTGTTAGATGCAATCTCCAAGGTAAATGCAGAAACTGTATTTGTATTCCCGAATAACAAGAATATTATCTTAGCAGCCAATCAGGCAGCCGAGATTGAGGAAGAGAAACAGGTGATTGTGATTCCAACCAAGACGATTCCACAGGGTATCAGTGCGCTCATTTCGTTTGATGAGACAGCAACTGCCGAGGCAAATCAGGCTGGCATGGAAGATGCGATTACTGCAGTGAAGAGTGGACAGGTTACCTATGCCGTGCGTGATACTTCCATCGATGGCAAGGAGATCAAGACCGGCGATTATATGGGTATCGACGATGTAGGTATCCAGGCGGTTGGACAGGATATCACAGAGGTGGTAAAGGATCTGATTGGTGCGATGGCAGATGAGGATTCCGAGCTTCTGAGCATCTACTACGGCAGCGATGTCGAGGAGGAGAAGGCAAATGCACTGGTAGAAGCTGTGCAGGCAGCGTATCCGGACTTTGAAGTCGAAGCGCATGCAGGCGGACAGCCAATCTACTATTACATTTTGTCTCTGGAATAAAGTGAATCAACGAAATTGTCGGAAAACAATTTCATGTATAAATCCTGACAGAACGTGTGTTTTGTCAGGATTTTGTTGTAGAAGATGGAAAGAAAAATATGAGAAAAGAAGACAGTATCCAGACAATTAAAGGCATTGGAGAGAAAACGGCAGAAAGCTTTGCGCGGCTTGGCATTTTTACGATCGATGATCTGCTGCATACATATCCTCGTAACTATCTAAGCTACGAGGAACCGGTGTGTATCCGGGATGCAGCAGTTGGCGAGCGGCATGCAATCCGGGCGATGATCACCTCCTATGTGACCGTCAAGCAGGTGCGGAGCTTAAAGCTTACAATCCTGACCGTCAGTGATGGCGATATGACGATGCATATGACATGGTTTAACCAGCCATTTTTAAGAAATGTGTTCCACAAGGGGGATTCGTATATCTTCGTTGGAACGGTCAAAGTAAAAAATGGCATGCGTGTCATGGAGCAGGCAGAGTATTATAAACTTCCGGTGTATGCCGGGATGCAGCAGGAAATGCAGCCGGTTTATCCGCTTACGAGCGGACTTTCGAACAAGACATTCCAGAAAGCCATCATGGCAACACGGGAGCTGATTTGTCAGATGGACGATTATGTACCGGAGGAGGTACGGGCAGAGCACAGTCTGATGGAATTATCGGAGGCGTATGAGAACATTCATTTTCCGATGAATCAGGCTGTCTTAAAAAATGCGATCCGCAGACTTGCTTTTGACGAGTTTTATCAGTTCCTCTATGATATGGCATCCATGAAGAAGACAACGCAGTTACAGGAGAATCTGCATAAGATCGTACAGGGCAAGGCAGTTGCGGATTACATATCGAATCTTCCGTTTTCCCTTACAAAGGGGCAACAGCAGGCAATCGAGGATATCTTAGCAGATATGGGTGGCGATGGTGTGATGAACCGCCTGATCCAGGGAGATGTTGGATCGGGAAAGACGGTCGTTGCGGCTGCAGCTCTGCTTGCCTGTGCGAAGGCTGGGTATCAGGGTGCGCTCATGGCACCGACGGAGGTGCTTGCGCGACAGCATTACGAGGAGTTGGCGGAGCAGTTTTCGCATTATGACATCCGCACAGCATGCCTTGTTGGCTCGACACCACTCAAGGAGAAGCGGAGAATCTACGAAGAAATTAAGCAGGGTGAGGTTGATATCGTGATCGGCACGCATGCGCTGCTGGAGGATAAGGTGGAATTTAAGGATCTGGCACTGGTTGTAACCGATGAACAGCACCGGTTCGGCGTCAACCAGCGAAAGAAATTATCAGACAAAGGGTATGGTGTTCATACGCTTGTCATGTCTGCCACACCGATTCCGCGGACGCTTGCCATTATTTTATATGCGGATATGGATATCTCGATTATCAAAGAGCTTCCGAAGGGCAGAAAACCGATCAAAAACTGTGTGGTCGGCACGAATTACCGCCAGACGGCATACCAGTTTATCGCAGGGCAGATTGCCGAACAAAGTCAGGTCTATGTCGTCTGTCCGATGGTGGAAGAAAGCGAGACGCTTGACGTGACGAATGTTACAGAATATGTCGATACGATGCGGGCGAATCTGCCAGCAGGCACACGGATCGAGATGTTGCACGGACAGATGCGGGCAGAAGAGAAAAATGAGATCATGAAACGGTTTTCGGAAGGTGAGATTGACGTGCTTGTATCGACAACGGTTATCGAGGTGGGCGTCAACAATCCGAATGCAACCGTGATGATGGTGGAAAATGCAGAGCGGTTTGGACTGGCACAGCTGCATCAGCTGAGGGGCAGAGTCGGACGTGGAAAGAAGCAGTCATACTGTATCTTCATCAATGGGAAAGAATCCGAAGAATCAATGGAACGTCTGCGTGTGCTGGAAAATTCCAACGATGGATTCTTTATCGCAAGTGAAGACCTGAAACTCCGAGGACCGGGAGATTTCTTTGGAATCCGACAGAGCGGCGATGCATTGTTTGAGCTTGCGGATATCTACAATCATGCGGATATGCTGCAGCTTGCACAGGACATACTCAAAAAATACGGAAAGACGATACAGCCGGTCCGCAGAAACCGGGGAGGAATCTCTGAGACCGTGTTATAGAAAAAACGCCAGATTTCCTATGAAAACGGTTGCCGAAAAGGGCAAAAAAGCATATAATAGGCACGTGTTTAATTAAATAAGATAAGAGGAATGACATGAAAGTAAAAGTAGGGTATATTACACGCTGGAGAAGAGCCATTTTCTTTACTCTGGTGGCATGTATTGTTGTATTTGGACTGGTATCTACCGTATGTGCGAAGCTGATCGAAGCGGCACTTGTTTCGAATATGGTAAGTGTTGCGGCACTGCTTCTGTGCATCGTTGTATTTGTGCTTGTATTGAGTGACAAATGGGAACGCTTTGAGGGCGAAGGAATCGCCGCGATTGAGAACGGGGAATTTACATATCATGATAAGAAGCGCCATATCGAGATTGCGATGGATGATATAAAAAGTGTAGATATCAAACCGATTACACTTGGACAGACAAGCAAGACGAATCTTGCGTATCTGCTCGTGATCAAGACGAATAAGAAGAAATATCAGATTGAGTCGGAGCGTGCCAGAGGACAGGCATACGATGAGGTTGACCTGCACCGATTATATATCTGGATACAGGAAAAACGTACAAAGTAAGAGGGTTACAGGGGAAGGAATCAGGTGAAGCAATGAAGAAAAATAATAATAAGGTATGGATTGCGGTGATCGCAGTGCTGGTTGTCGTGATCGCGGCATTGATCGTAGTGCTGGTGCGCAGAAAACCGAAGGATGACGTCGAGAAGGTAACCTCCGAGGAGGCAATCCAGACGGAGACAGAGGCAACGCCGGAGACAGCCTCGGATGCGACAGAAGCGGCAACAACAGAGGCGCAGGCGACACAGGATTGTTTTGTCAAAGTGACCAACAGCAATTCGTGGGAGAGTGCAAACGGATACAGCGGACAGCTCGATTCAACGATCACGAACAAGACAAGCGGTGCACTGAAAAACTGGGAGATTCGGATGACGGTGCCAGATAAGACGACATTAGATAGCTCATGGAATGGAACATTCAAGCTGGATGGAACGACATTATCGGTAAAGTGTGTGGATTACAATGCAGAGGTTCCAGCAAACGGCAATCTGAAGGATATCGGCGTCATCGTAACTGTGCCTTCACAGGCAGATCTGAAGGCCATCTGTGACAGCGCCGTGCTGTATGTAGATGGAAAAGAATACAAAGGAAGCAGTGCGTCTTCAACAACAGAGGCAACGGAGGCAAAGGAAGAGACGAAGCCGAAGGAAAAGACAGAGCCGGAGAGCGGTACCCCAGTTGACAATCATGGCAAGCTTACATTGAAGGGAACGGATATTGTTGATAAAAATGGAGACAAATATCAGTTAAAGGGTGTCAGTACACATGGTATCGCGTGGTTCCCGGAATATGTGAATCAGGATGCGTTCCAGAGTCTGCGTGATGATATGGGAGCCAATCTGATTCGTATCGCGATGTATTCCGGTGAAAATAACGGATATTGCACCGGTGGTGACCAGAAGCAGTTAAAGGAATTGGTGAAAACGGGTGTGGATGCAGCAACGAACCTTGGTATGTATGTTATTATCGACTGGCATGTATTAGGTGACCAGAATCCACAGACCTATAAAGAAGAGGCAAAGGCATTTTTTGAAGAAATGTCTTCTCTGTATAAAGATTATGATAATGTGATTTATGAAATCTGTAATGAGCCAAATGGTGGAACGACATGGGCAGACGTAAAATCCTATGCGGAAGAGGTGATTCCGATTATCCGCAAGAATACGAAGGATGCCCTGATCATCGTAGGAACACCAACATGGTCACAGGATGTAGATATTGCGGCAGAAGATCCTGTTACCGGATATGACAATATCATGTATGCCGTTCATTTCTATGCGGCAACACATACGGATAACATCCGGAACAAAGTGACAACGGCGCTTTCCAAAGGACTGCCGATTTTTGTCAGTGAATTTTCCATCTGCGATGCATCTGGAAATGGTGCGATTGATTACGATCAGGCAGCAAAATGGTTTGATCTGATTGATTCCAACAATCTGTCTTATGCCGCATGGAACTTATCGAACAAGGCAGAGACGTCATCCTTGATTGATTCGTCCTGTACAAAGACATCTGGCTGGACAGACGAGGATTATTCTGAGACAGGAAAATGGCTCAAGAAGCAGATGCATGGAGAAAACTGATCAGGATGAACATGGCATATAGTCCAGGCATTCTAAAATAAATAGTAAAAGGAAGAAGAATATGCGTGTAATAGCTGGAACGGCACGTAGTCTGCCGTTAAAAACGATAGAAGGTCTGGAGACGCGACCGACGACAGACCGGATCAAAGAGACATTATTTAATATGCTGACCGGGTATGTGCCGCAGGCAAAATTCTTGGATTTATTTGCAGGAAGCGGCGGCATCGGAATTGAAGCGCTGTCCCGTGGGGCAGAGAGCTGTACCTTTGTCGAGCAGGCAAAAAATGCAGCCGCATGTATCGAGGATAACCTGAAATTCACGAAGCTTGCAGATAAGGCACAGGTGCGGAAGTTTGATGCGGTAAGTTTTGTCTCATCCCTGCCGGAAATTGATTATGATGTGATCTTTATGGATCCTCCATATAGCAAGGGACTGGAGCGCAGAGTATTAGAGGTGCTTTCCACAAAGAAATTTACGACAGATACCCTGATTGTAGTGGAAGCCGCATTGGACGAGGATTTCTCGTATGTGGATGCACTTGGATTTGAAATAACAAAAGATAAGCATTATAAGACGAACAAGCATGTCTTTTTGATGCAGAAGGAGAACGTATGAGCATAGCAGTTTACCCGGGCAGCTTTGATCCGGTTACGCTTGGACATCTGGATATCATTCGCAGATCAGCGGCGATATTCGACCATGTAATTGTCGGAGTTTTGAATAATACATCGAAAAAACCATTGTTTTCTTTGGAAGAACGTGTTAATATGTTGAAAGATGTAGTTTCCGAGATTGAAAATGTATCGGTAGAATCGTTTGACGGTTTGCTGGTGGACTTCGTCCGTCAGAAGAATACGAACGTGATCATCCGGGGACTTCGTGCCTTAACAGATTTTGATTTAGAGATGCAGATGGCACAGAGCAACCGCATGGTTGCCAAGGATGTCGACACTGTGTTTTTGTCGACAAGCACGCAGTACTCGTATCTGAGTTCCAGCGTGGTAAAGGAATATGCAAGGTATGGTGTTGACCTGACTGAATTTGTTCCCGCGTGCATTATTCCCAAATTAATCGAGCGAATGAATGAGTTGGATATAAAGAGGTCATAGGAGGATTCTTAAGATGGGTAAAAAAGGCGTTGAAAGTATGATCGAGGAGATCAAGGTATACATTGAAAATTGTAAGCCAATGCCATTGTCACAGACAAAGATTTCAGTACAGAAGCCAGAGCTTCTCTCTATGTTGGATGAATTAGAGTTAAAGCTTCCGGGCGAGATTGAACGTTGTAAGAAAATTATGCGTAACAAGGAAATGATTCTTGCTGATGCAAGAACCCGTTCCGATGCGATTATTACAGAGTCCGTAAATGAGGCAAATCGTATGATTGAACAGAACGAGATCACACGTCTTGCCAACATTCGTGCAGACGAGATTCTGGAGAATGCCAGAAATCAGGCACAGCAGATCGTAGATCAGGCTTCTGAGGAAGCAAATGAGATCCGTCTGGGTGCAATGTATTATACAAAGGACAAGCTTACAGAAATGCGTGATGTCTTCCAGAAGATTCATGACATGGAGAAGGAAAATTACCGTGTTCTGATCGAGTCTCTGGAGAACGATACGTATGTGATCGAGACAAATATGACAGAGATGGATACGAACATCAATATGTTCACTGCTTCTTCTAACATGTCTTATGAGGAGACGGATGATCTTGACAGCGCATTCTCAAATGAGCCAGCTCCAGCTCCAGCTCCGGCACCACAGCCAGCTCCAAGCTATCAGGAGAAAGCCGCTGAGGATGAGGAAGAGCCAGAAGAGGACGATGACGATATCGACGTATACGGCGAGCGTGACGAGGAAGAGGATGACGACGATGATTTTGATGATTTCTTAGACGAGTAAGAGATACATTGCAAAACCAGTCATACATCCACAGATACATTTGACAACGAAATAATAAATCATGGACAGCCCGGATTGTTTCGTGACCTGTAAGGTTTGGAGAAAGGCAGAGATGCCGCCAAACGAGGTACACGCAAGAATCAGGGCTGTTTTGCTTGCAAGGGGAAATGCACTTGCGGCAAGCACGGTGCTTCCCTGAGTGATCTCGAGTATGCCGCACAGGACGGTCGATACATCCTGTGGCAGGTCCGGGATGGCGCAGACAAGTGCAAACAGGATGGAACAGATCATGATGTACAGACCGACATAGGTGATCTGAATGACGGATTGTAACAGCAGATCGTTTGTCTGCATGGATATGGCTTGCTGAGATACACCTTTCTGGGGATATTTAGAGGTATGTACAGATGGGGGTGATAAATGACTGGTAATGGCAGCTTCTTTGGATGCAGGATGCAGTTTGGAGAATGCGGATGCATATTTATGTTTCTTGATCACATGAAAAACAAGAAATACGATGGATGTGACAAGCACATACGGCACATAGAGAACTACAAGCAGAAACCAGAACGGAAACCGATCCTGCAGCACAGTGTGACCGATATAGCCGGACAGAAACATTGGACTGATGTTATTACACAGAGGGAGCAGTATCGTGGCGGTGGATGGCTTGATATAGCCTTCCTTCGTGAAGTCGGAAGCCATCTTTGCACCGAGCGGATAGCCACATAGAAGTCCGAGCAGGAATAAGACAGGAATCGCATAGGCGGTGCCTGTTTTTTTCGTGCGGATTTTCAGGACGAAGAGGTTTGATAAGAGCATAAAGGGAAGAAGCAGGGGCAGGACATCGTGAAACCAGAGCATAAGTCCGGCACGTGCCCCGGTGACTACGACCTGATTTTCCCCGATGAGTGTCAGAAGAAAAATAATCAGACAAAATAGCATAGAAAAACTCCCATATCTTCCATAATAAAATGTATGAACGTGGAAGGTGTTATAGAACCGGGAGTTTTCTTGTATAATCGTTCGGAAGTGTGATGCCGTAATGATTATAGTAGATGCAGTTGTAAAGTTCAGTTGCACGCAGATCGTATTGCCACATGGTGCGTGCGAGTTCTGTGTCAATGGCAGGATAGGCGGAAAGTATAGTGTCAAAATCAGCTTTCTTCGTGATGACTGGAATCATAGATGATTCATGTAGCTGCCGGATCAAGCTGCTGGATTCCTTTTTCAGCGCCAGTATATTTGCATAACATGCATAGCCGGATCCGATAAACTTCTGCCGGTCGGACTCGGTATAGCCAAGCAGCAGATGCAGGAGCGCCCGGGCGATGCGGCTTCTTGTGATGTCCTTCGTCTTTAACTGCTCGACAAGCACTTCATAGTCGATTGGATATGGGGCATGCTGCAGTTTATCCGCAAGTGCCGGGGAGATATCACAGATATCCGAAAGCTCCGGTTCCCGAAGTCTGCAAGCCTGTACGAAAGGTGTCAGCATTGCATCCGACAGATAGGTGTGGTCGGGTGTCTCCATGCGCAAATAGGTTGCCGGTGGAACCTGTGCGGCAAGTGCTGAAAAGTCCGTTCCTTTCGCAAGGGCTGTCCGGATGGCAGTTGCCGAGCTGATCTGTGCCTGTAGATCGGTATCGTGATAGTCATTTGAAATCCGTTTGATAAAGATTGGTCTGATATTGGCATGTAGCTTCTTAATCGCGCACAGATAGGAGAGCGCGAGCGTATTGTTTGGTGCCTTAAGAAGCGCGGCTGCCGAATCTCCGCAGATTGCGGCGATTGCAGTCTGTCTCGCTCTCGGGTAGGAAACTCCGACTTTTAATGCCTGCTTTAAGGCAAGCTGATAATTCTCTGGTTCCTCAACCAGAATCTCTGCAATCTCATCAAACATTTCCGGTTCTGCCTGCTCGACGCCGAAAGCCAGATAGTCGATCGCGTGAAGCTTACTTAAGATTGCGACAGCACCATCCGCAAAATCTCTGGCGCTTCCGGTCGCATACACAAATGGAAGCTCTAAACTAAGGTCGAATCCATCTGCAACTGCCATTTCTGCGCGCGTGTATTTGTCCCACAGAGCGATACTGCCACGCTGTAGGAAATTCCCGCTCATGAGCGAGACCGCGTGATCGGCATGCGAAAGAGACATCGCTTCCTCGAAGAGATAGTGATGCCCGTTGTGGTATGGATGAAATTCTGCGATGACTGCTACGTTACTCATATCGGTATTATACCAATCCGGTCAGAATTCATCAAGGCTTGCCGGCTGGGATTTGGTGGAAACTTATTTTGGTTGGCATTTTTTTAACTATGATATATAATATGGAATCGTTGATGATATAGGACATTGACATTCAGGGATAAAATGGAGAGTAGACGATGAAGAACGAACAAGAAAAAACAGAATGGATGCAGAATCCGGTTGTAGTATGGCTTGGTGCGATGCTGTGCTGCTTCCTGTGGGGAAGCGCATTTCCGTGTATCAAGATCGGTTATAAGCTGTGGGAGATCAATTCTCTGGATACGGCATCGCAAATTTTATTTGCGGGTATGCGTTTTTTGCTTGCGGGCATACTGGCAATCGTGCTCGGAAGTATGCTTGAGCGGCGGTTTCTGAAACCGGAGCAGGGCGCGGCAGGGAAGATTCTGTGGTTGTCGCTTCTGCAGACAGTCGCACAGTATATGTTCTTCTATATCGGACTGGCACATACAAGCGGCGTGAAGGCGTCGATCATAGAGGCAGTCAATGTGTTTGTCGCAATCCTTGTATCGGGGTGTCTGTTCCGGCAGGAGACGATCCATGCCAGACAGATGATCGGCTGTCTGATCGGATTTGCGGGTGTAGTGCTGATTAACTTAAATGGCGTAGACTTCCATATGCAGGCAAATGGAGAGGGATTTATCCTGTTATCGACGATTGCCTACGCATTTTCATCCGTGTTCCTGAAGCGATATTCTGCAAAGCATAATCCGGTGATGCTTTCCGGCTATCAGTTCATCGTGGGTGGCATTATTTTGATCCTGTGTGGCCTGCTGCTTGGCGGACGGATGGGTGCGGTATCAGCATCCGCTATCGGAATTCTTGTGTATCTGGCGTTTGTGTCCGCCGTTGCCTACTCGCTGTGGGGACTGCTCTTAAAATACAATCCGGTATCGAAGGTGGCAGTGTTCGGATTCATGAATCCGGTGTTCGGTGTGATCTTATCCGCATGGCTGTTGGATGAGCGGGAGCAGGCATTTGGTGTACTGAGCATAATTTCGCTTGCACTTGTCTGTGTGGGAATCTATATTGTCAATAAAAGAAATGAGAATTGTTAATTTGCTCTTGACCTAAAGGTAGGTGTAGGTGGTATAACGTAAGAGAACAATTATTGATACAGGAGATGAAACAAGATGGAAAAGCAGATCAGACAGACATATTTCGAGGGCGAACGCCCATTGTTTGGTGCGGAGCATCTGTCCATTCAAGATACGATTTTCGGGGAAGGAGAATCCCCGCTTAAGGAGAGCCGTGATATTTCGTTGGAAGGGAGCATTTTCCAGTGGAAATATCCGCTCTGGTACAGTAAGAATATTGCGGTGAAAGACGGCACATGGGCGGAAATGGCGCGTGCCGGTGTCTGGTACACCGATGATATGACGGTTGAACGTGCGTTGATCGAGGCACCGAAGAATTTCCGGCGCTGCCGCAGACTGACGCTCAAAGAGGTTGCCATGCCAAATGCTTTAGAGACATTGTGGCATTGCACAGATGTGACACTCGATCACGTGATGGCAAAGGGCGATTATTTCGCGATGGACTGCGAGAATATGAAGATTCGGGACTTCCAGCTTGCGGGAAATTATTCATTTGATGGAGCGAAAAATGTGGAGATCCACAATGCGAAGCTGCTCTCGAAGGATGCATTCTGGAACAGTGAGAATGTGACCGTCTATGATTCGGTGATTTCCGGTGAGTATCTGGGCTGGAATTCGAAGAATCTAACACTGATTAACTGTACGATCGAGAGCCTGCAGGGCATGTGTTATATTGAAAACCTCGTGATGAAGAATTGCAAGTTGGTCAACACAACGCTTGCGTTTGAGTATTCGACGGTCGATGTGGAGATACAGGGCGGTATCGACAGCGTAATCAATCCGACGTCCGGTGTGTTACGGGCAGATTCGATTGGAACGCTCATCATGGAGAAGGATCGGGTGAACCCTGCAGATACAGAGATTATCTGTAAAGAGATCAAAGAGAAGAAGGACCATGCTCCAAAGTAAAGTTGCGGTTATAACGAAGCACGTTGATGTGTGCGTAGGTTATCCTGTTATCGCGAGGTGACAAATGATATGAATGTTGCAGATGGAGAAGACGTTATGGCATATGATTTTGATAAAATAGTAGATCGTTTCAATACGAATTCCATGAAATGGAACGTGGCAGAAGGCGAGCTTCCGATGTGGGTAGCGGATATGGATTTCGAGACAGCGCCTGCAATTATGGAAGCAATTAGCAAGCGTGCGCAGCATGGTTGTTTCGGCTATACAGAGATTCCGGATGCATGGTATCAGGCGTATATCGACTGGTGGAAGATCCGCCATGATTTCACAATGGAGAAGGACTGGCTGATGTTTTGTACCGGTGTTGTACCGGCGATTTCGTCAATCGTTCGGAAGCTGACAACACCAGCCGAGAAGGTGCTGGTGCAGACGCCGGTGTACAATATATTTTTCAATTCGATTCTGAATAATGGCAGACAGGTGTTGGAAAGTCCGCTTGTATTTGACGGAAATGCATATCATATTGATTTTGAAGACTTGGAAAAGAAACTCGCAGATTCGCAGACGACGTTGATGATTTTATGTAATCCACACAATCCGATTGGAAAGATCTGGGACAAAGCAACACTGGAACGAATTGGTGCTTTGTGCGCGAAGCATCATGTAATCGTGCTTTCAGATGAGATTCACTGTGATCTGACCGATCCGGGACGTGGATATATTCCGTTTGCATCGGTGTCCGATGTCTGTCGGGACAACAGTATTACTTGTATTGCTCCGACGAAGACATTCAATCTCGCAGGCTTGCAGACAGCAGCCATCTCTGTACCGAATCCGGTACTTCGTCATAAAGTGTGGAGAGGAATCAATACCGACGAAGTCGCAGAGCCGAATGCATTTGCGGTTGATGCTGCAATTGCGGCGTTTACCAAGGGCGCAGACTGGTTAGATGCGCTCCGTGCCTATATCTACGAGAACAAGCAGTATGCAGTTCAGTATGTGAAGGAACAGATACCGGAGGTGGAGATTCTTCCTTCAGAGGCGACCTACCTGTTATGGATCTACTGCAAGGATCTTCCGGGAAATTCGCGGGAGATCGCACATCGCATCCGCAAGAAGACGGGATTGTTCCTGTCCGTCGGAAGTGGATTCTCCGGGGATGGAGACCGATTCCTGCGACTGAATATCGCCTGTCCAAGAGCGTTGTTAAAAGACGGTATGGAGCGGTTGAAACGTGGGGTGGAATCACTATGAGAATGACAACATTATGTTATATCGAGCAGGATGGGAAATACCTCATGCTGCATCGGACGAAGAAAAAGAAAGATATCAATAAGGATAAATGGATCGGTGTCGGCGGACATGCCGAAGAAGGCGAAGGACCGGAAGAATGTTTGCTTCGTGAAGTAAAGGAAGAGACAGGGCTGACACTTACGTCGTACCGGTTCCGCGGGCTGATTACATTTATCAGCAACGAGTGTGAGCCAGAGCTGATGTGCCTGTTCACGGCAGACGGATTTACCGGAGAGCTGATCACCTGCAACGAGGGGGACCTGGTCTGGGTGGACAAAACACAGGTGCCGGAGCTTCCGACCTGGAGCGGAGACGCCATATTCCTGAAGCAGATCCTGTCAGACGATCCAAGGTTTTTCACACTGCGGCTTGTGTATGTGGGCGATACACTCGTGGAACACCGGTTACAATTTTATTAGGCGGTAAATCACATACGCTGCAACCGCGGAGATGGTCTCTGTGACCGGGAATGCCCAGAAGACTCCATTGGCACCGAGGACGCGGCTTAGAACAAAGGCAGCAGGTATCATGACAACGGCATACCGCGACAACGAAATCAGCAGGGACGCCATTCCCTTTTGCAGGGCTTCGAGTGCACCGCAACAGGTGACCGAAACTGCCGAGATGATAAATCCGATACATATGATCGTGAGTGCCTTGACACCGATCTCAACCGTTGTCTCATTGTCGGTGAAAAGTCCGATCATCTGTCCCGGTATGAGCAGGGAGAGCAGCACACCGACCGCCATCACACCGGCGGTCAGACAGAGTGTAGTCCGGAAGATCTGCCGGACACGTTTCTTCTCACCGGCACCGTAGTTGAAGCTGATGATCGGGCGGATACCCTGGATGATTCCGTTTGCAGACAGGTAAATAAATGTCTGCAGCTTATAATAAGCCCCAAGCACGAGGACGTATTTCTCCGAAAATGCTGTCAGGATACCGTTCAGACAGGAGATCATGAGCGACGGCAGCGCCATGTTCAGGGAAGCCGGAATGCCGACGGCGTATAGATTCCCAAGCAATGCCTTGTTAAACGACAGGTTCTTACGCTTGAAGGACAGCGGCAACGGACGGAAGATGCAGAATAGCACATAGACAAGTAATGTGATCGTCTGTCCGATTCCGGTTGCGTAAGCGGCTCCCGCCATCCCCATCTTCGGAAATGGTCCGATGCCAAAGATCATCAGCGGATCGAGTACGATGTTGGAGATAAAGCCGCACATCATACTGAGCATGGAAACCTTCATTCTGCCGACCGACTGGAAGATCTTCTCCAGCGAGATTCCAAGCATGATGATGACCGAGAACACGAATACGCGGTTGGCGTAGGTAAGTCCCATCTCGATGATTGCTTCATCATTCGTATAAAGTCTCAGAAAATGCGGCATACCGGCCATACAGGCAACCATCAGAATGATTCCGTGGATCACACTTAAGAACATGCCTGTGACCGCTGCCTCGTCCGCTTTCTCCTGATCCTTCGCACCAAGACAAAATGCAATTCTTGCATTCATCGCGATACCGAATCCAACCGCAATCGCAGTCATCAGATTCTGCAGCGGATATACAAGCGAGATTGCAGTCATGGCATCTTCACTGATCTTCGCCACAAAATAGCTGTCGACGATGTTGTATAGGGAATTGATTGCCATGGAAATAACCATCGGCAATGACATCGAGATAACCAACGGTAAAATCGGTTTTTCTTTCATAAAATTCTGGTTCATGTTTTTCACTCCTGTGTAATTGTTGTGTATATCACCCTGCCTGCGGGCAGGGCAAACCCGTCTGCCGGGCAGGACAAGAAGAATTGTCTTGCATAAAAAAACCACACAGCAAATATACTGTGTGGCGAAAAAAGAATTCTCTTAAAAAATCCACTCCCGTAAAGGGTTTTGGTATGTGATTGCGTGTCCGGTAGGATTCCGGACACTTTCTGTATTCTAACGGGTGGGAGGATATTTGTCAAGTGGGGAGAGATAGAAGCTGATCTGAATTCCTAGCTATCACTTTTTGCTATTTTAGTGTAAAATAAGATAAACGCAAAGCTGATGCAGGTAACGGCTTGGAAGAGTCATAGATTATACTATAAGAAGGGGATAACACGATGGATAACACATCAGAACAGAAAACAGAAAATCAGGAAAAAAAGAAGATTGTCCGGGGACCAAGACTCAACCAGAAACTAAAAATCATGTATCTGATGAAGATTCTGCTCGAAGAGACAGACGAAGATCATGACCTGACACTGAACGAAATCGTTGAGAAACTGAAAGCATACAATGTCACAGCAGAGCGGAAGAGCCTGTACAGCGATATCGAGAATCTGCGCACGTTTGGTCTGGATATCATAGGCATGCAATATGGCAAGACCTACCATTATAAGGTTGCAAGCCGGCAATTCCAGCTTGTCGAGCTGAAACTTCTTGTAGATGCGGTGCAGTCCTCCAGATTCATCACAGAGAAGAAATCCGACGAGCTGATCGCGAAGCTTGAGAGCTACGCAAGCAAATACGAGGCGAAGAAGTTGGCACGTCAGGTCAATGTAAATGGACGCGTGAAGACGATGAACGAACGCATCTATTACAGCGTGGATAAGATTCACGAGGCGTTAAATGAGGAGAGCCAGATTAAATTCCAATATTTCACATGGACGGCAGATAAGAAGATGGAATTGAAGCATGGCGGGGCTTACTATAGTGTCAGTCCGTGGGCACTGTGCTGGGATGACGAGAAATACTATCTGGTAGGATATGACAACAGAGAATACAAGATCAAACATTTCCGTGTCGATAAGATGGCAGATGTATCCGTGGTCTATGAAGAGCGGGAAGGAAAAGAGGAATTCTCGAAAATGCAGATGTCGGAGTACACGAACAGGCTTTTCGGCATGTTCGATGGCAATCTGGAAACAGTAACGCTTCTGTGTGAGAATCATGCCGCAAATGTGATCATTGACCGTTTCGGAACTGATATTCCGCTCATGAAGACCGACGCAGAGCATTTCACAGTCCGGGTACGGGTCTCCGTCAGCAAATTGTTCCTTAGCTGGATCATGGCAATTCCGGGAGTGAAGATCGTGGCTCCCGAGCGCACGGTAGATATGATGAAATCAGAGATTAAGCGGCTGCAGGAAATGTATCTGTAAGAGAGGGATGGGACTAATAATTTTGTATGTGTAATTGAACTGAAAGGATAAATATGGTAAAGAAAATTATGCGGGATCCGCTGTTCCTGGCACAGAAGTCGGTGGATGCAACGGAAGCAGATAAACAAGTTATAACAGATTTGCTTGATACACTCCGGGCGAATCTGGACCATTGCGTCGGCATGGCGGCCAATATGATCGGCGTAAAGAAGAATATCATCGTCGTGGCAAGCGGACCGTTCCAATTCGCGATGGTGAATCCGGTTATCACAAAGAAAACAGGCGCGTATCAGGTGGAAGAGGGATGTCTGTCGCTCGACGGGACACGCCCATGTACGAGATATCAGGAGATAGAAGTCGATTACCTCGACCAGCATTTCAAGAAGCAGCATGGGAAATATTCCGGCTGGGTGGCGCAGATTATCCAGCATGAAGTGGATCATTGCAACGGGGTTGTGATATAACTTTATGTTACAAAAAGAGAAGATAATACTTGAATGTTCATAATGCAAGTACTTATTTATGACAGTTGCTTTGCGTAAGATGGAGATACAAAGAAACGGAAATAAGAAGCATGGAGTCGTAAGATTCACGGAGGTTATCATTATGGGTGGAAATAATAATCAGAAATCAGTAGGTTATGCAATACTTGGAGTTATCATAGTGTTCGCAATAATCGGATTCTTCGTATCTTTGACCGAAAAAGAAGATCCGAAATGTGCATTTGCAGGATGCGATAACACGGTATCGACGGAGGGCGGTTACTGCTATCAGCACAACACACCCGGAAAGCGCAGAAAGGCTGCATATGGAACAAGCAGCTCGCACAGTCATTCTACAACAAGCAGTACGACAGGAAGCGGTTCCACATCAAATAGTTCGGGCAGCAGTTCGAAATTCGGTTCATCGTCTGGCAGTTACAAGCCAAGCAGTTCGAACAGCAAGTATAACAGTAGCCATTCGCATGATTCTTACGATAGCGGCTACGATGATGTCTACATGGATGGCGATTATGATCAGGACCGGTATGACCGGGATGATGATTATGCAACCGGTGTGGATGATGCCATCGAGGAAGATATCGAGGATGGAAACGATGGGGACTGGTAAGGGAAGTATCTGGGAATTTCTTATATCAGGAACGGAAACGCAAAAGATGGTGTGATGACGAAATAAAGGATGTATATATGAAGAATTTTGAGATGCTACAGAAGGTGTGTATAGATGAAGTTCTTGGCGCAGGTATCGAGCCGGGAAATATTGTCTCATGGGTTATAAACCGCCGTGCAAAAACAAGATGGGGAATGTGCACGAAAAATCCGGATGGAACATGCATTATACAGATTGCGGCCAGACTGATCGAGGATGAGCGTATATCCGAACAAGCATGCAAGGAAACTATGATCCACGAGATCCTACATACCTGCAAAGGCTGTAAGGGACATACCGGATTGTGGCTCATATATGCGAATATCATGAATAAGAAATATGGATATCACATAAAGCGAACCACCTCCGGCGAGGAGAAGGGCGTGGAAAATTACACCGCCTCTAAAAGACTTGATTATAAATATTGTTTCGTATGCGAGAAGTGTGGGCAGATTATAAAAAGAAAAAAACAGTGCGAATTCACAAAGTATTACCGCAATTATACATGCGGGATATGCGGAAGGAAGCGGGCATTTCATAAGGTAAAATATATGCAATAAATTTTGCCCGGTTGGCTTAAGAGGAAGAAGTTGGATTGGGTGGCGATGAAGGGGATTGGTGAGGAAATTTATTAAAAAGAATGGGAGAATTCTGTGCAGAGGGAAGATAATACCTAAAAGAGTGGTGGCTCTAGTTCTGAACATAGGGCTACCACTTTTTGTTGTTTTGGTGTAAAATAAAACTATATTTTTTGTCGAAAAAACTTGAATGTTCATAGTGCAAGTACTGATTTATGATAGTTGCTTTGTATAGGATGGAGATACAAAGAAACGGAAACAAAAAGCATTGAGTCGTAAGATTCGCGGAGGTAATCATTATGAAGTACAGGCATTTAACTACAGGTCAGGTAGTACTGTTGATAATCGGTATGATAGCGATACTTGGAATCTGCTATGCTTTGGAAAGTAACGGAAAAGATGATGCAACGTGTGCATTTGCCGGATGCAACAGGACAGTCACACACAAGGGTGACTATTGCTATCAGCATGATACGTATGCAAAGCGGAGAAAAGCAACATATGGAACAGGCAGTTCGTACAGCCATTCTACATCGAGCAGTATGACAAGCAGCGGTTCTTTGTCAAATAGTTCGAGCAGCAGTTCTAATTCTAGTTCGTCATCTAGTAGCTACAAGCCAAGCAGTTCGAACAGTAAGTATAATAGCAGCCATTCGTATGATTCTTATGATAGTGGTTACGATGATGTCTACATGGATGGTGATTATGATCAGGACCGGTATGACCGGGATGACGATTATGCAACTGGCGTGGATGATGCTATCGAAGATGATATGGAAGATGGCGATGAAGGGGATTGGTAAGGGTACTATCTAAATATCTCTTATATTAGGAATGGAAGAGTAAATGATAGTTTAGCAATTAAGTGAATTAGCAAATAAATGAATGGGAGGATGATGCGTATGTTAGGTTCAGATGGAAGATTATATGATGAAGATTTTGATTTCGATGGTGACGGAAAGCTGAATGCGTATGAGTATTCGGTTATGGATGATGTTGTGTTCGGAGATCATGACGAAGTGGATGATGATTCAGAGGAAGAGGATGATCTGGAGTTTGATCTTGCAGTAGCTGGACTTGATATGGATGAGTTGGAAGATATGGACGAGGATGAGAGACGGGAAGCTCTGGAGGATGCAGGACTGGATCCAGATGATTATGATTTTTAGAATAGCCGGGGGTATATCAGAACAAGCCGGCAAAGAAACAAGAGAACGTTTCACAAGGCAATATTTGCAAATTTATAAAAGACAAAGATAAATAACCGTATTGGAGAGTTCAAAATGGCAGAGTTAGTATATAGCGCAGGACTTACATCAAAATTATTCTGGTTACAGGAGTCCAGAAAGACCGCAGGATATATCCTGGATGGATATAGTAAGGCGGATATCCGCAAGATAGCCTGGAAAGAGAATATCTATCAGGTAAAAGCAGAATATCGAGCTCATGAGGTATTGAATGGTACTTATCGTAGAGTAGCTACTTTACCGGAAGCAGTGCTTCAGACTTTTACCACTTGTGATGTGGAGACAGCAAAGATTTTAAACTTAATTGCAATTCTCATGGATAGCCGGCTATTTTTTGAATTTCTTCATGAAGTATATGTTGAAAAAATCAGGCTTGGTGAAAAAGAAATCACAGATAGGGATTTGAATGTATTCTTTTCTGATAAAGCATTGCAGAGTGATGTTGTGGCAGGATGGACGGACACAGCTGTACGCAAATTAAAACAGTGCTTCGCAAGAATGATGTTTGAAGCGGGATTGCTTGAAAGTAGTGTAAAACCAAGAATAATCAAGCCAATTCACATTGACTATCGCACAGAGGAATTGTTGATTGCAAATGGACTGGGAGAATACTTGAAAGCTGTGAAAGGAGCCTGAATATGGCAAAGTTAAGTTTGGATGATAGACTGAACCAGATAGAAGACATAATATCAGAAAAGTCGTTTAGAGAGAATAAAGGACTTGGAAATGAAGTCGGATATTATATATTCGATTATGATCCAAGAGAGGAGCTGTATGTGAGAAATCATATAGCGTATCTTAAAGATAGAATAAACAATGGAAACAAGGATTTCAGAATAGTTGAGTTTGATCTGTTTCATTTGATGATTGAGATATTGCAGGAGGAAGGGTATCTGGACGCATTCTTTGATTTAGAAAAAGAGAATGGATTTTTTGAGATGGCAGACAGCCTTGTAGAGACTTTGGGACTGGATGAGACAAATGAGCTGAATCTAATCATATCAAGAATATTGCAGGAAGATTTGACAGACAGTGTGGTATTTCTTACCGGAGTAGGCAAGTGCCATCCTATTATAGCCAGCCATAATATATTGAATAATTTACATCAGGTGCTTGACACTGTGCCAGTTGTGCTTTTTTATCCGGGAGAATATAGTGGACAGGATTTAAAGCTATTTGGGACTATGGACTCACGCAATTATTACAGAGCGTTCCGTTTAGTGTAGGGGAGGAAAACGATGCAGATAAAGAATATGTTTGAGAAGAAGATTGATCGAGATATCAAGGGCGTTATTAAAGTAGGTCAGTCGGATGAAGAAAATGTATATCAGGAATTAGATGAATATGTAGTGACCAAGGAACTTCTGAAGCATTTCAGAGATTTCTTCAACAATTATGAAAAGGGTGTAGATGGATATACAGATAAGATGGGTGTCTGGATTTCCGGATTCTTTGGAAGTGGTAAATCTCACTTCTTAAAAATACTGTCTTATTTATTAAAAAACAGCACAGTAGAGGGTAAAAGAGCTATTGAGTATTTTACAGATGGTAAAAAGATAGAAGATCCGATGCTTATTGCAGAGATGACAAAGGCTGGAACAATTGAGTCAGATGTCATGCTTTTCAATATTGATTCAAAAGGTTCTGCAAAGGTAGGCTCCGGCAAGGAGGCTATCGTTGAAGTGTTTATGAAGGTGTTCAATGAGATGCAGGGATATTGTGGTTCCATTCCTTATCTTGCAGAATTTGAACGTCAGTTGGATAACGAGGGCAGATTTGAAGAGTTCAAAGAGAAGTTCGAGGCAAATGCAGGTGCACCTTGGGAGAAAAAGAGACAGGCATTTGCAGTTATTCAGGATAAAGTAGTAAAGACATTAGTCGAGATGAATTTCATGAGTGAGGAGGCAGCCCGTAACTGGTGCAAGAATGCAAAGGGTAACTATGACCTCAGTATCGAGAAGTTTGTATCACTTGTGCAGGAGTATTGTGCGAAGAAAGGACCAAATCATCATGTTATCTTCTTAGTTGATGAGATCGGTCAGTATATTGCAGATGACACACAGCTTATGCTCAACCTCCAGACAATCGTGGAAGACCTTGGAACAGCCTGCAAAGGTAAGGCATGGGTTATCGTAACAAGCCAGGAGGATATTGATTCTATTACAAAAACAAAGGGAAATGACTTCTCTAAGATTCAGGGACGTTTTGATACGAGACTTTCTCTTTCAGCATCCAATGTTGACGAAGTAATCCGTAAGCGTGTGCTTGCAAAGAACGAGACAGCAACACAGATACTCAGACTGCTCTATGAGCAGAAAGAATCTATTATTAAGAATCTTATTACATTTACAGCGGATACAGCAGATAAGAAGCTGTATGCAGATAAGGCAGATTTTGCAGACTGCTATCCGTTCATACCATATCAGTTCAATCTTTTGGGACAGGTACTTACTGCTGTCAGAACACATGGTGCAAGTGGAAAGCATCTGTCTGATCAGTCACGTTCTATGCTTGCACTGTTTCAGGAGTCAGCAATCAGAGTAATGGATAAAGAGGATGGGGTATTGGTTCCGTTTAGCTTCTTCTATGATCCATTACATAAATTTATTGACCACCAGCACAGTCAGGTAATCTCAGATGCAGAGAATAATAATAAGCTGGATGAATTCGATGTAGAGCTTTTGAAAGTTCTCTTTATGATTAAATATGTCAAGGAAATCAAGGCGAATGTGGACAACCTTACTACGCTTATGATTTCAAACATTGATGATGACAGAATTGAAGTCCGTTCTAAGATTGAAGAGGCATTAAAGAAACTGATCAAAGAGACACTTGTACAGAAAAATGGTGAAATATACATTTTCCTGACAAATGAGGAGCAGGAAATCAATAATGCCATTAATAACGAGTCAGTAGAGATGGGAGAAATCATCGGAGAGGCTTCGACAGTTATCTTTGAGGAAATTTATACAGAGAAGAAATACAGATACAGCAACAGATATCTGTTTGCATTTAATCAGAAAGTAGATGACCGATTCTTCAAGGGCAATCAGTCTAACGATATCGGAGTGACAGTAATTACATCTTATGGCGGAGATTATGCAGACTCTGCACTTCGTCTTCTCTCAACACAGGAAAACAGTGTGATTGTGAAGCTGCCCAATGATAGTACATTCCTTGATGAGATTACAGAATCCATCAAGATATATAAATTCCTTAATAAAAATGCGCCCAGTGCTAGAGGCAGCTTTGACAGTATCCGCAGGGCAAAAGAGGATGAGCGTATTGAGAAGAAAGACAGAATCCGAATCTTTATTGAGGATGCATTAAAGAATGCTGATATCTATGTAAATGGTGATAAGGCAACTATTTCAGCTAAGGAGCCGGCAACAAGAATCAATGAAGCACTTGGTAAGCTCGTAGCAATGAAATACAATAAGCTTACATATATGGAGACAGCACCTGAGCTTTCAGATATCAGTGCTATCTTTAAGCATAGCGATGGTCAGATGAGTTTCCTTGGCACAAGTGATACCACACCGAATAAGCTTGCATTAGAGGAAGTGGTACAGGTAATCGGATTAAATAATGCCAGACATATGAAGACATCCCTTAAGTCATTACAGGATAAGTTTGGTGCAGCACCGTATGGATTTGATCCAAAGGATGTGCAGTGGCTTGTTGCAATGTTGTTCAAGCTGGGAAGAGTGTCTCTTACTCTTAACAGTCAGAGCTTGTCATTACTTTCAACGAATCCGGATGAATTAGTTAGATATATTACAAAGCGTGAATATGTAGAGAAACTCTTGGTAGACATCAGAGAAAGAGCAACGGACGGACAGATTCGTTCTGCAAAAGAAGTTATGAAGGATTACTTCGGATTTACTGTATCCAGTGATGATGATGACAAAATCATGAGCAGCTTCAAGAACAGAGCCAAGGATATAGTCAAAGTATATGATGACATCCTTGTAGAGTACCGAATCAATCCGCAATATCCTTGTAAGAGACTGATGGAAGAGGCAAGAAAGAGACTTGCAGAAATTCTTGATATCAATGAGCCTACAGAGTTCTTCAAGACAGTAGATAAGAAGAAAGATGACCTGTTAGATGATGCAGAGGATACTGCACCCGTATTTGACTTCTTTAAGGGAGATCAGAGAAAAATTTTTGAAGCGGCAGTGAAGAACCTTGTATATTTTGGAAACAGCAAGACATATGTAAGTGACCAAGAGCTGTTAAAAGTAGTTGAAGAGATAGAGACTATCGTGGAGGACAGCAAGCCTTTCGGTAAGATTCAGAGATTGCCGGAATTGAACAAGAGGTTTGAAGACCTTCATATGGGATTGCTTGAAAAGGAAGCAGCCATCATGGATCCATTAGTACATGATGACTTCCTTAAAGTGAAAGAGGTATTGGATACCAAGCCATTTGCTGAGGTACTTCGTCCGCGTATTAATCAGAGGTTTGAAGAAATCTGGGATAAGCTGAAAAAATCAAATGATATAGCTGCAATTAAGAATATCAAGCTGGAAAGTGATACTTTGAAAATTAAGTGTCTGGATGAGATTGATGAATATGAGAGGGCACATCAGCCTGCACCGGAACCACCTGTTGCACCGGTAGTACCGGGTAAAGAGCCGGTTAGTCCTACACCAGCACCGACTAAAGTAAAGACAAAGAGACGTAAGAATGTTTCCATCAGTAATGTAGCAGGGGCTAGAACATATTCGATTGAGACCGAGCAGGATATTGATAAGTTCCTTTCCGAGATGAAGCAGAAACTGATGGATGAACTGGAAGAAGACACAATCATTACATTGAGCTGATAAGCTTGATTGGAGGATATAGCTCATGAACAAAAATGCAATTAAGAAATTTGCAATAGATGCAAGAAATAAGCTGATAGCATCCGTTACGGATAAAGCTGGTATGCTTGGAATTACACCGGATAATTGCAGTGAAACAATCACAAAAGGAGCAGATTTTGAGGTATACAAGACAGTAGCAGGAACAGAGGTAACACTTAACAAAAAACAGTGTGAGCAGAGAGGAAAACTGGTAGACCAGATTCATGCAAGAGGCTTTGAAGCGGTGGTGGAAGAAGTGGCATATACATGGTTTAACAGAATCTGTGCTATTCGTTTTATGGAAGTGAACGATTATATGTATCCTGTAAGAGTTCGTGTGCTTTCTTCTGAAAAAGAGGGAAAGAATGAGCCTGATGTGGTAACAATGGCACCTGATATTGATTGGAATCTTACAGATAAAGAGAGAGAAGAAATCATTGATGCCAAGATGAATAACAGGCTTGATGATTTATTCAGAATGCTCTTTATCAAGCAGTGTAATCTGCTTCATGAAGTGTTACCGGGACTTTTTGAAGAGACAGAAGACTATACAGAAATGCTTCTTAACATCTCATTTACGAATGAAGATGATGTAATTCGTATGCTTGTAGACGGTATTGATGAGAAAGATTTTAATATCGCAACTGTTGATGAAGATGGTAAGACAGCAGGACAGGTGGAAATCATCGGCTGGTTATATCAGTATTACAATACAGAGCCTAAAAATAAAGCATTTGCAAAGAAAGCTAAAATTACAAAAGAAGAAGTACCGGCAGTCACCCAGCTTTTTACTCCAGATTGGATTGTACGATACATGGTTGAAAACAGCCTTGGCAGAATGTGGGTAGAAGGACATCCGGATGATGAATTGAAGAGCAAATGGAAATACTATTTGGATGAGGAAGAGCAGGAAGAATCTGTACAGCAGGAACTTGATAAGATAAAGGCAGAGTATGCAACATTAAAGCCGGAAGATATAAAACTTATTGATCCATGTATGGGCTCCGGACATATTCTGGTGTATGCATTTGATGTATTTATGCAGATATATGAAAATGCAGGATGGTCACAGAGAGATGCAGCCCAGAGCATTATCCAAAATAATATTTATGGACTTGATATAGATGACAGAGCTGCACAGTTGAGTTATTTTGCAGTGTTGATGAAAGCAAGACAGTATGATAGAAGAATCCTGACCAGAGGTATAGGACCGAATGTATATGCGGTGCAGGAGAGTAATGGCATTAATCGCAGTCAGCTTAAATACTTTGGCGCAGGACTGACAGAAGAAGAGAAAAAAACAGCGTTAATGCAGTTGGAAGGATTTCTTAATACATTGAATGATGCAAAAGAATATGGTTCTTTGCTTAATGTGGAAGACTATGATTGGAAGCTGTTAGAGAAATTTGTAGAGAATACAGATACAGAAAGCCAGATTTCTTTTGATACGTATGGACTGGATGAGACAGCAGAGCAGTTGAAACAATTGATTAGAATTGGCAAGGTGATGGCACAGAAGTATGAAATAGTTGCTACGAACCCACCATATGCTGGAACAAGCAATCTTAGTGCAAAGGTTAATAATTTTGTGAAGAAAAATTATCCGGATAGCAAGGCAGATTTATTTGCAGTGTTCATTGAGCGTTGTGGAGAAATGCTAAAGAAAAATGGGTATCAGGCGATGATAACACAGCATGCATGGATGTTTTTGTCTAGTTATGAGAAACTTAGAGAAAAATTATTGCATAAAAAATTGATTAACCTTGTGCATTTAGGATCTCATGCCTTTGATGAGATAAATGGTGAAGTTGTACAAACGTCTAGTTTTGTGTTTTGTAATGAAAATGAAGCAAAATATAAAAGTACTTTTATTCAACTTGTGAGTGGAAAAAATGAAGATGCAAAAGCAACATTGTTTTTATCTAGAAATTGTAGATTTTATAAGACAAATATACAATTAGGTGAGATTAAAGGAACTCCATATACTTCATATTGGGCATCGGATATTGTTTTGACCGCCTTTAAAACGGCAAAGCTCGTTGGTGAAATATCAGAACCCCGTGTTGGAATGGCAACAGCAAATAATGATAGATTTGTGCGCCTTTGGTTTGAAATAAATATAGAAAAATTGGGGCTAAATCTTTTATCAAGAGAAAATGCAATTGCAAGTGGGAAAAAATGGTTTCCATTTGCAAAAGGTGGAGAACAAAGAAAATGGTATGGAAATAATGATACAGTTGTAAATTGGGAAAACGATGGATTTGAAATACAGAACTTTAAAGATGAGAAAACAGGACGAATACGGTCACATAACTATAATTTAGATTATATATTTCAATCTGCATTAACATGGACAGTAATTGGAACGCAAAAGACAACTTTCAGATTTTGCCCAGTTGGTTTTTTATATTCTAATAGTGGCTACGGAATGTTTTGTGATAATGAGGCAACAAAATATTATCTACTTGGATTTATGAATTCAAAAGTGGCTATGTCACTTTTAAATATACTTTCACCATCAATGGGATTTGAATCTGGTTATCTTAGGAAGTTACCAATTATTGAATCAAATCACAAGGATGAAGTTGTTAATAAAGTAAAAAAATGTATTAATGAAAGTAATATTGATTGGGATTCATTTGAAATCTCATGGGATTTTAAACGTCACCCTTTAATATCTGTTATTTCACAGAATAGATTACTTTTTGATGATACAACAGATATTGATTTAGCAGAATGCTATATCTGCTGGGAGAATGAATGCAATGAGCGTTTTAATTTGCTTAAAGCTAATGAAGAAGAACTGAACCGAATTTTTATTGATATTTATGGTTTGCAGGATGAATTGACACCAGAGGTAGAAGATAAAGATGTCACAGTTCGCAAAGCAGATTTACAGCGTGATATAAAGAGTCTGATTTCTTATGCTGTTGGTTGTATGTTTGGACGTTATTCTATTTACCAAGATGGATTGATGTATGCAGGTGGCATATGGGATTATAGCAAGTATAAGGATGCTGCATGGAGAGCAGAAGGAAGACCGGATGTATCTGATTTTTATACAAAAAATCATTATATGCCAGATTTTGATAATATTATTCCAATTACAGATGAAGAATATTTTACAGATGATATTGTTGGACTGTTTGAAGATTTTATAAAAACGGTGTATGGGAAGGGAGCACTGGAGAAAAATCTTGATTTCGTAGCCAAAGCACTTGGCAATAAGGGCAATACAAGCAGGGAAGTAATCAGAAATTATTTCTTAAATGACTTCTTCAAGGATCATTGTAATGCGTATTCTGTTACAGGTTCCGGTAAGCGTCCTATTTACTGGCTGTTCGATAGTGGCAAGCAGAATGGCTTTAAGGCACTTATTTACATGCATCGTTATGATGCTGACACAGTCGGTAAAGTAAGAACAGAATATCTGCACAAGGCACAGAAGTATGTGGAGACTGCAATGCAGAGCGCTCAATATACGATTGATAATGCAACATCTTCATCAGAAAAAACAAAAGCTACAAAGGCGGTAACAAAGTACACTAAACAGCTTGCAGAGATGAAGATATATGATGAAGCCATTGCCCATGTAGCCAATCAGAGAATTGAGATTGACTTGGATGATGGAGTAAAGGTAAATTATGCGAAGTTCCAAGGTGTGGAAGTGTCACAGGAAGGTAAGAAAGCATTAAAGATTGATCTTTTGGCAAAAATATAATGTAAAAGGAGTACTGTTGTTATGAATTTACAAGACAAATTAATAAAATTATACAATGAGATTGATGAATTAAAAAATAAAAAAAGTTCTAGTGATAGTGATTTTAAAGCATGGAGAACAGATGTACAATTATGTCTTTCTGGTCTTTATGGTGAAAAAAGTATTCAACTTAAAAATTTTAATAACCGACCATTTTCCCCAATGGTAATTGTTGGAAATACTGATTTTCATGAACCATATGGAGACTACAAAGAAAGAATTTGAAAGATATATTGGTGATTTTGAGGATGTAAGCACAGATACCAATGTGAAAAATCACATTTCAGTAAATAACAAGGTGTTTATTGTTCATGGTCATGATGGTGAACTAAAAGAGAAGGTCGCTAGGAGATTAGAACAACAAGGTATTGAAGCAATAATCCTTAGCGAGCAAGCTAATAGAGGAAAAACGATAATTGAAAAAATAGAAGCATATTCAGATGTACATATGGCAATTGCATTATTTACACAAGATGATATTGGAGTGGACAAGGAAGAAAAAGGAAACGAAAAATATAGGGCTAGGCAGAATGTCGTTTTCGAAGCGGGCTATTTTATGGGATATTTAGGTAGAGAGAATGTAATTATGATTGCAGAAGAAAATCTTGAAATTCCAGGGGATTTATCAGGGATGGTATATACAACAAAAGACAACTGGGAATTCGAAATGTTAAAGGAACTTAATGCTGCAGGAATGAAAATTGATATGAATAAACTACTTGGCTAAATAGGAATTATTTGCAAAAATACAAGTTTATAGAATTGTTCGTACAGTTATAATCAATTTTGTTAATTCACGAAATGTTGTAGAAAAGGAAGACTATGCATGGTATGACGATTTGCCGGGCACGAGGAGTGTAGAACTGCAGCCTAATTTATGGATAGGTAAAATCAATGATTTTAATTTTAGAAATATAGATAGGAATCTTGAGTCGTTATTATATTATATTGAAACTGAGTAAAAAGTTCCTGAAATGAATGAGCTTAAAGATGAAGACAATAATAGCTGTAAATTCTGGTATGAAAAAGCATATAGAAATACTGTAACTGATAAAGAATGGCAGGGTGAAATTTTGAAGGAAATTGAACTGATAAAGATATAAGCAGGAGGTTAGGCGATTGAAGGAAGAGATTCTAGAAGAATTAAACATTAAAGAAGACCATGAACGAGAATGCAAATTAGCAACTGGCGGACTTCCAGAGAGCATATGGGAGACTTACTCTTCTTTTGCAAATACAAATGGTGGTACGATTCTGCTTGGAATTCGTGAACACAGAGATTCTTTTACAGTTGAGGGACTGACAGATAAGCAGATTGTTAAATATCAGAAAGATTTCTGGAGTACATTGAATGACAGGAATAAGGTATCAAAGAATATTTTGCTGAATCATCATGTCAGACCTATGACAATCGGAGATAAGGAAATACTCAGAATTGATGTCCCAGCGGCAGACAGACATGATAAGCCAGTATATATTGGAACAGATCCAATGAAGGGCACTTATAAAAGAGATTATGAGGGTGATTTCCTTTGTACTGAAGAGGCAGTCCGTGCAATGTTTGCAGACCAAAGAGATGTATCTGGTGATGTGGAAGTGTTGGAAGAGTTCGGGTTAGACGTGTTGAATCAGGATACGATAAAAGGCTACAGAATCATTTTTGAACAGCTTCACAGTGGACATCCGTGGAATGCTTTGGAAAATGATGAGTTCCTTATGAAATTAAGGGCAGTAGCAAAGAATAAGAATGGCACATTATCTCCAACGATAGCAGGACTTCTATTCTTTGGAGAAGCTTATCACATTACTGAGGTGTTTCCGAATTATTTTCTTGATTATCGTGAGGAATGCGATGATAAAGCAGTGCGCTGGTTATTCCGGACACATTCTAACGAAGGTGATTGGAGCGGTAATATATATGACTTTTTCTGCAAGGTGCGTACTAGAATGGACGATGATGTAGCAGTTCCGTTTGCAAATAGGCGAAATGGATATCGGGTAGACAGAGTGGATGTGCATGATGCATTGGAAGAAGCATTGGCAAATGCGCTGGCACATGCAAATTATTATGGCAGACGAGGAATACTTGTTGTAAAGAAGGGCAAGGAACTTAGTATTTCTAATCCTGGTACTATTAGAGTAACAAAAGAGGAATTTTATGCGGGTGGTAATAGTGATCCAAGAAATCCGAATATCTTAAAGATGTTTGGTTTTGTAAATGTCGGTGAGCGTGCCGGAAGTGGTGTCGATAAGATTATGACTGCATGGGCAGAACAAAACTGGAAGAAACCGGAATTTGATTTCTCTGAGCGTAATGACAGAGTAACATTAAAGCTTGAAGTTGGACAAGTGGTATATATTCCGGGAGCTGCGAACTTACAGGCAAACATACAAGCAGACTCAACAGGAGCAGATGAAATACGCAATCTGAATAAAGAGCAAAGAGTAATATATTATCTTAAAAGCCATGACAGCATTTCAACGCAACAGGCAATGGAATTGTGTGAATATAAAACACGAGCAGGTGCACGTAAGTTGCTAGATAAGATGATTCAGAATGATATTTTGAGAAAAACAGGAAGTGGACCTAGTACGAAATATATATTTAATGATAACAAGTAAAAAGAAACGATTTAATAGATACAATTGGTTATTTAATGGATGCTGGCAGCTATTTACTGGATACAAAGTATTCAATAAGTATCCAGTAGTATCCGATAAGTATCCATTAGTGACCACTTATTGGATACTATTTATCATACTGATTAAATAAATGTGATTTGTGCAGACCATTTGCACAAATAGATTAGAAGGTGAAATATGGATTTACAGAACATACAGGATCAATTAAATACAGAATTTGCCAAGTCAGAGACAAGAATCATATTCTGGTTTGATGATAAAGGTGAATATGAGGATGAGGTATCGGAATTGCAGCTTGGTGATGCAAAGCTACATATTCTTGATGGCACAAACTGGCTCTATTCAAAGTATTTATTAAACGAAGAGGATAAAGAGAGTAAATATCTTGTCTATGCAGCCTTTGCAAAGCCAAGTGATGCAGAGAATCCGCTTGCAGACATGTATTATTACTCAACACCTTATTATACAGACAGAGTATCACAGATGTCACAGGAGATTGGCATTGATAATCGCTTTAAGGAGCATTTATCACAGTACGGCAATTTCTGGAAGAATAAGCATCGTATTGAGAAGTTCAAGGAACTTGGAATTGACCATTACAATGCTCAGACAATTGATATTGGTTTGATTTCTGTACTCACGGATGTGAAGACTCCAAATTTTGAGGAAGTAGTTAAGCAGATGATGTTTGGTGACAATGAGAAGTATTGCAAAGCATTGGATGATAATGGATTGACAGACAAGTTCTGGGAACTTTGCGAAAAATTCTTTGGATATAAGGCAGAAAAGCCAAACATAGATGATTTGTCTGCTTGCATGATATTAACTTATGCGTCATCCACATTAAAGGCTACAGTTCCGGAAGCAATGAGGACTTATATTCTTAAGAAGCGTAATGATGTTGTGGTCTTTATTCGTAACATCATGGACAATGTGAATTATCAGGATGCTTATGACAAATTGGTAGAAAGAATAGATAAGTCATTGCGTTTTGTGACAAGAGTACAGGATGGATTAAAGAAAGATGTAGAGAAGAAAAAAGACAGCTCTCTACAGCTCTCTGACATATTTGCTTGTGATGCGTTTGCCAGGTTAGATGACATTATTATTGACTGGGCATTGGCACAGTTAAATGATGAGATTTTAGATGCGCAGATTGATGGACTTAATCTTGCTCAGGTAGCTGACCAGAGAATGTCTAAGGCATATCATTATAGCGAAAGAAACAAGAATGAATATACGACTATCAAGTATGCGTACTTGATGATGAAGTCTGTATCACTTATGGAATTTTCAAGTGATATTAAGACATTGGTTACAAATTATCAGCAAGAGTCATACCTGATAGATTCATATTATAGATGGTTTTATTATGCATATGACCAGATTGAAGATAACAGTAAATTCTCTGATGTAAGACAGAGAGTAGAGAATATTTATGCGAATACATATTTGCAGAAGATAACACCTAAGTGGAATGAGAATTTCACGAATGAAGCAATGAATGTTACAGATATGCCTAAGCAGGAAGATTTCTACGAGCATTATCTTAGAGGCTATGATGGAAAGCAGAGAGTCATTGTTATTATTTCAGATGCTTTTCGGTATGAGTGTGCAAAAGAACTTTTCGGTAGATTGGAATTGGATGAGAAGTGTACACCGAAGATGGAGTGTATGCTTAGCTGCTTGCCTTCTGTTACGTCAGTTGGAATGGCAAGTCTGCTTCCACACAAAGAGATGCAGGTGGATGGCAACTTGAATGTGACTGTTGATGGACGGGCATGTGTGAGTATGGAGCAGAGAGATAAGATTCTGAAATCATATAATGAAAATAATGTGGCTTTGTCATTTGATGAAGTGGCAAATGCTAATCAAGCACGAATCAGAGAGTTGGTTCAGGGCAAGAATATCGTGTACATCTATCACAATCAGGTGGATGTAAGAGGAGACAAGCCTGCAAGTGAGAATGAGGTATTCAATGCTTGTGAGGAAGCAATAGAAGAGATACATAAGTTGGTAAAGAAACTCACTGGTTATGTATCTGCGCCGAAGTTTTTCATTACTGCGGATCATGGCTTCTTATATAAGAGAGACAGATTGCAGGAGTTTGATAAGGTAACATATCCAAAGGATAAGTGTCTTTATACAAACAAAAGATTCCTGATTACGGAAGATGCAGTAAATGTGCAGGGAATCATGGCAAGAACAATGCCATATCTAAATAAATTTTATGTGGATACGCCGGTTGGAGCAGATATATTCAAGGTTGCTGGAGGTGGGCAGAACTATGTGCATGGTGGTTCGTCGTTGCAGGAGATGATAGTTCCTGTCATTGAGCTGACAACGAATACCAGAGGTGTGGCATACGATTATGTGGATGTTGTTCTGACATCTGTTACCCGTAAGGTGACGAATCTTATCACATACTTTGATTTTATCCAGACAGAGAAAGTAACAGATACCATGAAAGCAAGAAGTATCGTGGCTTACTTTACTACGGAAGATGGCGAAAAGATTTCATTTGATGTGCTTATGATTGCTAATAGCAGGGAAGATGCACCGGAGAAGAGAACTTTCCATGAGAAGTTCACTTTGAAGTCAAGAGAATATAAGTATGGAGACAAGTATTATCTTGTGTTGGCGGATGCTAATGACGAGAAGAATATCTTGCAACAGTATGAGTTTATGATTGATATTGCGTTTGTTGATGATTTTGGATTTTAGGATGGAGGAAAAGTCTTTATGAGAGATTTAGAAAATCAAGATTATCTTAATATAATTAGAAGTGATTGTGTTAGGATAACAGATATCCGTACAGAAGATGACCTAAAGCTTTCGTTAGGTGAACTGGATGATATTATATTAGGTGCGGAAAGCATTGAGGCAAATGAATTTTGTGAAGATAATCAACAATATTGTATTGCATGTATTTATCATGAAAAATTAGTGGCAATTGATATTGCAAATATAACAAATGATAAATGGTTTTTTTATTATGCATTTATAGGTGAAATTTATGATTATGAAAAATTGATATCCATATTACAGGGAGAAAAGGTAATACCATATGGAATAATTATGGATAATTATAGAAAAAGCTTTAAATCTGATAGTTATTTTGCTATAGACAATGAAAAAATAGAAGTAACAGATAATTCATATCCATATAAAATATATAAGAATCAATTTATGTATTTTAGGTATGATTATAATTATAAGCAATTTGGCTTATGCGATAAGTGCCTTTATATTTATTATAAGGATGGCAACAGCGTCAAATTATGTTATGACGATTGAGCTTATACTTGGTTTGTTATATATGGAGCATAATTTGATAATGAAACGAACGTGGTATTTATTTGGATAGAAGGTGATTTAGTGGCACATATACTTATGAAGTATCTTCTTATAAAGAAAAATAGAAATGATACAAATGAAGATTTGCAAGATATATTAAATGGGTTCTTGAATGAAAAATATAATATAAATCATGATAGAACTACATTTATTATTGATAGAAGCACATTTGAATATGAGATTAATCAGAGTGTAGATAAAGAAAGGTGTTTTTTAACTATTTCTTCTGATGGAAATATTAGAGAGACTGCAAAAAACATTGAGAATATGGCAATTGATATTAATACAAGTGGCATTCTAAAATACTTTCATATTTTAAAGATATATGATGGGCTATCTGAATACTATTGTAAAAAATTATATCCTAAATATGCTCAATATGAACGAAAATTGAGATATATGATTTTAATCATAGTTACAAAAGCATACGGAGCAGGATGGATAGAAAACACTGTAGATGAGAACGCCAAGCAATCAATTTCTGGTAGAGCACATAATAGTTTTTCTAATCTGAAAATGGATGAAATTTTGGAATATTTGGAATTAGGTGAAATTGAAAACTATTTATTTTTGCCACCAGATATTGATGTAAAAATGTGTTTAGAAAAAGAATTTACACCAGAGAAAATAGATTCATTAGAAAAAGAAGAAATATGTTTATTATTAGACCAAATTAGAAATCCTAAGTGTTTATGGGAGAGAGTATTTACGGAAATAGGTGATGTAAATGAATGGAAAAAGTATATGAAGGATATACATAATATTCGTAATTCTGTTGCCCATCAGAAAAAAATATCTCCTAAACAGTATTATGATACATTAAAACAATTAAATAATATCAATTGTGAATTAGATAGTGCAATTGAAGTTGCTGTGTCAAAAGAAATAACTGAATCAAAGAAAATTGATATTTTAGGTTCTTTTGCATCATTGGCAGGTAAGTTAATAATGAAGAATATAAATCTTAATATAGTTGGGTATATGCTGAAGGCATTTAGCGGGAGAGTAAATGAATTGGTGAAACCAGTGGAAATGAATTTTAACCCGGAAATTGTAGAGTCCATTAGGAAAAGTGCTTTGAAATTTTCTGCAGTAGATATTACATCTGGCTATAAGGACGCAATGCAGAATTTGGCATGTAGTTTTACAGCATTTGATTCGCTTGAAGGAATTAATGAAGCAATTAAGTCATCAGCAGAAGAAATGAGTAAAATTGGTAAGTATTGGTCACAAGAAGAGATAGATGCAATAGGAACAGCGGCAAAACTTGATGATATAGCACATCAAATTAATCTACATAATGAAAATTGATGCAATTAGATAGTTTATGCAAGTGTAATTCATAGAATATAATATGCAGAAAGGTAAGAATAATGGATGAATCTATAAATTCAACGAATATATCAGAAACCAAAGACAGACGAGAAATAATAAAGCAGAAACTCCGTCAGTACTATGATGGTCGTATTGTCCGCAAGGATTTAACAAAATCAATCCGAGAAGGGGCAAATGTTCCGGTATATGTGCTTGAATATCTTCTCGGTCAGTATTGTAATTCTGATGATTCAGAGATTATTGACGAGGGAGTAGACAATGTGAAGCGTATTCTGCGTGATAACTATGTTCGCCCGGATGAAGCACAGAAGATATTGTCCCTTCTTCGAGAGAGAGGAAGCTATACAGTTATAGACAGGATTACAGTAGTTCTTAATACAAAGGAAGACCGGTACGAGGCGACCTTCTCTAACCTCGGCATTAAGAATATTTCTATCAGTGCTGACTATGTGAAGGATTATGACCGCCTGCTTTGTGGCGGTATTTGGTGTATTCTTCAGCTTGACTATGAGTTTATTGAGGAAGACAAGAAGAATACACAGCCTATCCGTATTAGAAAGCTGACACCGATTCAGATGCCGCATGTGGATATGGATGAAGTAAAGAATGGTCGTAAGGCATTTACTAAGGAAGAGTGGATGGATATTCTGCTTCGATCTACTGGTATGGAACCGGACAAGCTTTCTGACAGAGCAAAATGGTTATTGATTGCCCGTATGATTCCGCTTGTTGAGAACAACTTTAATATGTGTGAATTGGGACCTCGTTCTACAGGTAAATCATACATATATGAGCAGATTTCTCCAAACAGTATCCTTGTAGCTGGTGGACAGACAACTGTTGCAAATCTGTTTTATAATATGTCTAACAATACAGTCGGTCTTGTCGGAATGTGGGATGTTGTAGCATTTGACGAGGTTGCCGGTATCAAGTTTAAGGATAAAGATGGTATCCAGATAATGAAGGGATACATGGCATCAGGTGCATTTTCCCGTGGCAAGGCTGAGATACAGGCAAAAGCATCTATGGTCTTTGTAGGTAATATCAATCAGAGTGTGGAGACTTTGCAGAAGACATCAAGTCTGTTTGATCCATTTCCTCCTGAAATGGGTACTGATACTGCGTTCCTGGACCGTTTCCATGCATATATACCGGGATGGGAGATCCCTAAGTACAGACCGGATTCATTTACAAATGATTATGGATTTATCACAGATTATCTTTCAGAGTTTATGCGTGAGCTTCGTAAGGATAATTACAGCAATATAGCAGAGAAGTATTTCAAATTAGGAAATAATTTAAATCAGAGAGATGCAATTGCTGTTCGTAAGCTGATTTCCGGATTTATCAAATTGATTTATCCGGATGGAGAAGTCAGCAAGGATGAAGTTGCAGAGATTATGGATATTTCACTTGAACTTCGTAGGCGAGTAAAAGAGCAGCTTAAGAAGATTGGTGGAATGGAGTTCTATGATGTGAACTTCAGCTATATTGATCTTGATACCTTTGAAGAAAAATTTGTTTCCGTGCCAGAGCAGGGCGGCGGCAAACTCATTCCTGATGGTATCTGCAATCCTGGACAGGTATATACCGTAAGTCAGGGTAAGTCCGGTATGATCGGTGTATTCCGCCTCGAAAGCCAGATGCTGCCTGGCAACGGAAAATTTGAACGTACTGGCCTTGGCAGCGACCGTGACTGCAAGGAATCCACGAATACGGCGTTCAATTTCCTGAAAGCTAACGGAAATCGCATCAGTGGCAGCATCAGTACTACGATGCGGGATTACATCATCAACTATCAGGATTTGCAGGGCATTGGCATGACCGGAAAGCTGGCATTGCCTACATTGATTGCACTATGCAGCATCGCTCTTGGACGGCCTACAGTCAGTACACTTGCCGTGCTGGGAGAAATCAGCATCAGCGGCACGATTCTGAAAGTGGACGAGCTTGCCAATAGTTTGCAGGTGTGCCTCGATAGCGGAGCAAAGAAAGTGCTGCTTCCGATTACCAGTGCAGCAGACCTTGGCACTGTGCCGCCGGAGCTGGTGGGCAGTTTTAATCTGATTTTCTACAGCAGTGCGGAAGATGCGGTGTTTAAGGCGTTGGGGGTAGAGTAACAGGTCTCTGAATGAAAGAATGTTTTGAAATCAGGGATGAGGTAGAAAGGAAAGTTCCATGACAAAAGATGAAGTAAAAAAACTCAGGATGAACAGTCCGGAATCACTACAGTTTTTAAATAATGCTACAAAATTTTATAATTTAATGATGATGTATCGTTGTGCTATTCGGGAGATACAAACTAAACTTGAGGTTTTGGATGATGAATTTTCAGTTGAGAACAATCGAAATCCTATTTCTTTTATAAAAACAAGAATTAAGAAGCCCAATAGTATTTACGATAAACTGCAGAAGATGGGATATGAATTTACAACAGAAAATATACAGACATATCTCAATGATGTAGCAGGCGTTCGAATAGTTTGTGCGTTTATTGACGATATTTATATGATATCAGATTTGATTACCCAACAGGATGATATTAAAGTTATTGAAATAAAAGATTATATAAAAAATCCAAAATCGAATGGTTATCGAAGCTATCATATGATTGTTGAAATACCAGTATTTTTTGCTAAGGGTAAAACACCTATGCGTGTAGAATTACAGATTCGAACCAATGGTATGGATTTCTGGGCAACATTGGAACATCAACTTCGCTATAAAAAAGGAATTGAAGAAATGCCTGGCTATGATGAGATAAGTGAAGAATTACTTCATTCTGCAAGAGCTATCATTGAAGCAGATAATGAAATGCAGAGAATAAAAGACAAAATTGGTATGTTCCACGAAATTTAGGGAGAAAACTGAGCAAGTAGGAAGGTGGAATATATATGAAACAAGATACTTTAGAGGGCAAAGCAAAAACAAAAAATGGGGTAAAACGGCTGTGTTTTTCCATAATCTGCATTCTTCTGGAAGTGATTTTTATTATTACTATCGTAACACGCTTGAATGAATATGCAGAAATCATAAATTTATTTACAAGGATTTTGAGTGGGATCTTGGTTTTGGGATTGTACGCATCAAATAAGACATCCTCTATGAAAATGCCTTGGGTCATCTTAATTCTAATTTTCCCAATTATGGGTGTAGGCCTGTATTTGTTGATTGGTTTGAATGGTGGCACACATAAAATGCGTGAGCGATATGCAGAAATTGATAGCAAATTGTTACCAATGCTTCCGGACAGTCAGGAGTGTTTGAGCAAAATAAAAGAAACAATTCCGAAAGCAGGAAATATAGCAAGTTACATACAAAGAAATTCGCAGTATCCAATCTATCAGAATACGGATATTGTGTATTTTGATGAAGCAGTGAAAGGATTAGAGGCACAGCTTAAGGATTTGGAGAAAGCACAGAAGTTTATCTTTATGGAATATCATGCGATAGAAGACGCTGAAGCATGGCATAAGATTCAAGATGTTCTGGAAGAGCGAGTAAAAGCAGGTGTGGAAGTTAGAGTATTCTACGATGATATGGGTTCTATAGGCTTTATTAACACAGATTTTGTGAAAAAGATGGAGGCAATAGGAATTCATTGCCGTGTATTCAATCCGTTTATGCCAGGTTTAAATCTGTTTTTGAACAATCGTGATCATAGAAAAATAACAGTTATTGATGGAAAAGTCGGATTTACAGGTGGATATAATCTAGCAAACGAATATTTTAATTACACACACCCGTATGGACAGTGGAAAGATACAGGTATTCGTTTAGAAGGAGATGCTGTTCAGTCGCTTACGGTGACATTTTTGGAAATGTGGAATGCAGTAAGTGATAAGGATGCTAATGATTCTGATTTTAGTAAATACCTTTTCCACTATGATTATGCGGCACAGCAAACTGGGTTTGTTCAACCTTATGCAGACAGCCCTATGGATAATGAGCAAGTAGGAGAAGAAGTTTATATCAGTATGATAAATAAAGCTGAAAAATATTGTTGGTTTATGACTCCATATCTAATCATAACAGATGAAATGACGCATGCGTTATGTCTGGCTGCTAAGCGAGGGGTAGACGTAAGAATTATCACACCTGGTATCCCTGATAAAAAATTCATTTATAATATAACTCGTTCTTTTTATCATGGATTAGTTAAACATGGTGTTCGTGTTTATGAGTGGACTCCTGGTTTCTGTCATGCAAAAATGAGTGTGGCAGATGACTGTATGGCAACTTGTGGAACAATTAATCTGGATTATCGAAGTTTATATCACCATTTTGAAAACGGCTGTTTTATGGCAGATTGTCAGGCAGTTGTGGAAATAAAAAATGATCTGATAAGAACGATGGGAGAATGTCGTGATGTGACAGACCAATATCAAACCGGACGAAGTGCATATTTGCGACTGGGACAATTATTTATGAGATTATTTGCTGGATTGCTATAAGAATCTGATGAAACGACCTTTCAAAAAACAGTTGATTTAGAAGTTAACTGTTTTTGAAAGGCCGTTTTTGCTATATCTAACAGTCTGTTGTACAAAGAAGATTTTGCATGGATGAAAAAACAAACCTTGTTGAGGTTAAATTGAGTTTTCCATTGTATTGTATTGCTAATGAATAAGAATAAGAACAGACAATGCTGAATGCTCTGGAAACAAGAATATCTGAGTATAGTATGTAAGTTCGTAACAGAATGAAAGGAGCGATTCAAATGAGCAATTTGGAAAATTATATGAAACAGCAAGCAATTTTTTGTGAACAAAATGATAGCATTAGTAAGAATCTGTATTCAGAGTATGGTGTAAAAAGAGGCTTACGAGATGAAAAAGGCCAAGGTGTGTTGACGGGGCTTACAAATATTTCTGATATAAAAGCTTTTGAATATCGTGATGGAGTAAAGAGTCCATGTGATGGCGAGTTATCTTATCGTGGTTATAATATAAAAGATTTAGTAACAGGAAGTAAAGGAAAAAGGTTTGTCTTTGAAGAAGGAGCATATCTTCTTTTATTCGGAGAATTGCCAACTGATACACAGTTAATGGAATTTCAGGGAAGACTATCTGATTGTATGGAACTACCGACTAACTTTACCAGAGATGTCATTATGAAAGCACCTACATCAGATATTATGGGTTCTATGACTCGAAGTATTCTTACATTGGGCTCTTACGATAAGGAGAAAGAAAGTCTTGAAATTCCGAATGTGCTAAGGCAGAGTATGCAGTTGATCGCAGTATTTCCTATGTTAGCAGTATATGCATACCATGCTTATTGTCATTATGAAAAAAACGAAAGTATGTATATTCATAGACCTGAAAAAGATTTATCTATTGCTGAAAATTTCCTGCGCCTATTAAGACCAGATACAAAATTCACAGAACTGGAAGCAAGAGTACTGGATATAGCATTATTGTTACATATGGAACATGGTGGTGGTAACAATTCTACATTCACTACACGGGTAGTAACATCTTCAGGTTCAGATACTTATTCTGTTATTTCAGCAGCAATGTCATCCTTAAAAGGAAAAAAACATGGCGGTGCAAATCTGATGGTAATGAATATGATGGATGATATTAAAAGTCATGTGAAAGATTATGAAGACGAAGAGGAAATTGCATCATATCTGAGTAAGATTTTGAAGAAAGAGGCGTTTGATCAGAAAGGACTTATTTATGGAATGGGACATGCTGTATATTCTATTTCAGATCCGAGAGAAAGGGTGTTCAAAGGCTTTGTAGAACAACTCGCAAGGGATAAAGGACGTGAGAAAGATATGACCCTTTATAACAATATTGAGAAGATTGCACCTAAGTTGATTGCAAAGCAGCGTCAGATATTCAAAGGAGTAAGTCCTAATATAGATTTCTATAGTGGTTTTGTGTATGACATGTTGAATATTCCAAGAGAATTGTACACGCCATTATTTGCGATAGCAAGAATTGCTGGTTGGAGTGCACATCGCCTGGAAGAATTGATAACTACAGATAAGATCATTCGCCCGGCATATAAGAGTCTAGTCAGCAAAAAAGAATATATAGAAAGAGAGGAACGATAATATGGGAGCAGGAACCAGTGCAGAGGAGTTTTTTTTAAAGAGCATCAATGTTGAAAGCATATTTGAATTTGTCGAAAGAACAGATTATTTGTTCCTTTATAGTATAAAGGAATGTGTTGAAAAATCAGACTGTCATGAAGGAGTATATCTTTCAGAAGTGGCAGAATACATGAAATTATCGATTCCAGAAACATCTAAGATGGTAAAAAGTCTTGAAAATAAAGGATATATTATCTGGAAATTAGATGAGAAAAAAGAAAGAACGTACCTTGTTTTGACGAACAAGGCAATTGAATTAAGTAATTGTCAGAAAGAAAAAATGATAGAAGCTTATGAAAAAATCATATCGAATATACAAGAAGATGACCTGGCAGTTACACGGTGTACATTGAGAAAAATCCGACAGCTTATGGAAGAAATAAAATAGTGATTAATAAAACGGAGTAAGAAAAGCTCCTTCATATATTAGAATAAAAATATGACTGTTTCTTTAAAAAGAAGCCTGTCATATTTTTTTATGAAAAATAAATTTTGTTGAGGTTAAATTGAGATTGACTTTGTATTGTATAAGTATGAAATAAAAAGGAATCAGGTGATGTACAATGAAAAAGCATAAAATATGTAAAATCCTTCTTGTTATACTGGCAATTTTTTTATGTGTGGCTTTTTATGAATTGCTCGGAATCTGCGTTGCATATAAAAAGCAGCCGGAAGTGTCCAATACAACCAAAAAAGAAACAAAAAATGGGTCATGGAACGAATGCAGTGAAAATACAGAACGGGCAGTAATCATAGAAAAGAATCCAGAAGCGCTTTTACAAAGAGTGCGTTTGATCAAGAATGCAAAAAAGGAAATTATTCTTTCTACTTTTGCATTTCAATCCGATGAAAGTGGAAAATTGATTTTAGGAGCACTGCATGATGCGGCAGACAGAGGTGTACATATTCGTCTGTTAGTAGATGGAATGGAGAGCTGGATTGATATGGAAGGAAATCCGTATTTCTATGGATTATCTTCCCATGAGAATGTTGAAATTAAACTGTATAATAAGGCCAATCCGTTGAAACCGTGGAAAATGATGGGTAGAATGCATGATAAATATTTGATTGCAGATGGAAAGAGATATATTCTTGGGGGAAGAAATACATACAATTATTTCCTGGGTGATTTTCCGGGACATAAGAACTATGACAGAGACGTGTTAGTGGTTTGCGATGAACCTGAGAAAGAAAATTCAGTTAACCAGTTGTCAGAGTATTTTGAAACCATATGGAATCAGGAAGACAGTGGTTATTTTCATAACAATAAAAAACTGGCAAATAGAAAATCTGTAAAGAACGCAGTTTTAGAGCTGCAGAACGGCTATCAGAAATATTTTGAAGAGAATAAGGAAAGAATCTGCGATACCGATTACACGGACGAAACTTTTGAGACAGAAAAGATTGCATTAGTGTCAAATCCTATTCACACAGGTTCCAAAGAACCAGTAGTGTGGTATCAGTTGGGAGAATTGATGAAAAATGCAAAAAATCGTGTGAAGATCCACACGCCATATATTATCTGTAATGATATGATGTATAATACATGGGAGGAGATTGCAGAGAACGTTTCAGATTTTTCTATCATGACAAATTCAGTTGCGAATAATGGGAATCCATTTGGGGCTGCCGATTATGCGAAAAACAGAAATAGAATCTTAAGTACAGGAATTAATATCTGGGAATATGAAGGCGGTTATTCATACCACGGAAAAAGTATTCTGATTGACGATGATCTGTCTGTAATCGGTTCCTTTAATATGGACATGAGAAGTGCATATCTGGATACGGAACTGATGCTTGTAATTCGCAGTAAAGATATTAATAAACAGTTGGAAGAGGGCATGATGGAATATGAAAAAGTGTCCCGCCAGATATTAGAAGGCGGAACTTATAATGATCCATATCATGTAGAGCCAATCGAATTAACAAAGAAACGTCAGAGAAAAATATTTTTGGTACAGCATCTGCTTGGATGGGCAAGGTATCTGTTTTAATAAGGAGGAAGGAAAACGTGTTTCAAATATTGATTGTAGAAGATGATAAAGAATTAAGCCAGCTATTCCAAAAAGTGCTTGAGAAGAATGGATATCAAGTCAAAAGTGCATCGGATGGAGCACAGGCATTAGAAGTATTGGATAAGGAATATATTGATCTGATCATTTCTGATATTATGATGCCGGTTATGGATGGCTATGAACTGGTGTCAGAACTTCGTTCAGCAGGATATCAGATACCAGTGCTTATGATCACTGCGAAAGGTTCCTTTGATGATATGCGCCAGGGATTTCTTTCGGGAAGTGACGATTATATGGTAAAACCGGTAAATGTGAATGAAATGGTTTTAAGAGTCGGAGCACTGCTTCGCCGTGCACAGATACTGAATGAACACAAAATTGTGATCGGTTCAACAGAGTTTGATTATGATGCAATGACGGTTACAACTGATAAGGAAAGTCTTGTTTTGCCTAAAAAAGAATTCCTGCTTTTATATAAGCTTGCAGCTTCGCCAGGCAGAACATTTACAAAACAACAGTTGATGGATGAAGTATGGGGATACGAGACGGAGGCAGACCCACATACGATAGAGGTACATATAGGAAGAATCAGAGAGCGTTTTAAAGATAACCCTGATTTTGAAATCGTAACAATGCGTGGAATTGGATACAAGGTGGTGAAAAAATAATGGAACAAAAGAAAGAAAAAGGATTGCGGATCCGATCCTGTCTGACTGGTGCAATCTGGCTGGCACTTGTATTTTCAACAGTCATATCTGCTTTATTATTTGCTTTTTTGAATCATTTTTTTAATCTGCCGGGCAGCATACCTGTGCTTGGCTGGCTTTTGATTTTCAATACATTGATTGCAGGGCTGATCACTTCCTTTATCAATGCAAAGTTACTGGAACCAATTACCAGACTTAGTAAAGCAATGAAGGAAGTTTCTCAGGGAGATTTTGAACAGCATTTGGAAACGAACAGCCGTATAGCAGAAGTTGGAGAATCTTATCAAAGTTTTAACGTTATGACAAAAGAACTTCGTGCAACAGAGGTGCTGCAGATGGATTTTGTATCTAATGTTTCTCATGAGTTTAAGACCCCGATTAATGCCATTGAAGGATATACAATGCTGCTTCAGGGAGAAGAACTGTCTCCGGATCAAGAGGAATATGTAGAAAAAATCTTATTTAACACCCAAAGACTTTCCGGATTGGTTGGTAATATTTTGCTGTTATCCAAGTTAGAGAATCAGAATATACCAATGAAAAAAACAGAATATCGTCTGGATGAACAGATCCGCCAGGCATTTCTTTCATTGGAAACAAAATGGACAGAAAAAGAAATTGGTTTTCAGGTAGAATTGGAGGAAGTTAAATATACTGGGAATGAAGGACTTTTTATGCATATCTGGATAAATCTTTTGGATAATGCGATTAAGTTCAGCCCTTCAAAGGGGACAATTACGATGTTTCTGAAACAAGAACAGGATTCTGTTAAGTTCATTCTGGAAGATGAAGGACCAGGAATAGAGGATGATGTAAAATCCAGAATATTTGACAAGTTCTATCAGGTAGATGGATCTCATAAAGCAGAAGGAAATGGCCTAGGTCTTGCACTTGTAAAACGGATTGTAGATAGTGCCGGAGGAACAATCAAAGCAGAAAACCGTGAATATGGTGGATGCAGATTTGTTATAGAGCTGCCAAAGCAGAAAGATGAGATTATATAGTTTTAAGATAAATTAGAAGATGGGAGGATTTATATGACATTTTATCAGGAGTTGCAGTTAAATCAGGCAGGTTCTAAAAACCTGTTGAAAAAGAGTGAAACACTAAAAGAAAAATTATATCATATGTGGGTATATCTGGTGAAGATAGCTGTTACAATGGCATTTTGTTTTTTCTTTGTTAGTATTTTCAGCATCCTATTTGGAAATGAGAACAGCATTGTAGGTGTAGTAGTCTTATTATGTCTCATGGTGTTTAGAAATGCGGATCTGGGGATCCACACCGGACAATCTACGATGCTTTTGGCTTTGTTCTTTGTAATTATGACTGAATATTACGGTGCGGCAGAGCCGCCAGTCCGGTGTGGCGAGAGCCACCTGTCCGGACTAACGGAGCCACCCCATTTTGTTTATTAAGTTACTTTGCCATTGCTGGATCCAGTCCATATACTTCTCTCATAGAGAGGTCTTTAGATGGGTCAACACTTTCAATATCGATCTTATAGGAATCATACGATATACGATCCATGATGGCATCGGCAAGAGTACTTTCACCATCACAGATTTGCTGGTACCATTCACTTTCACGGAACTGAGAACAAAAGATCGTTGAAGATTTTTTTCGTCGTTTATGTATCAGTTCAAAAAGATTCCTGGCTTCAGCTTCTGTCAGTTTAAGAAGCAGCCACTCATCAATGATCAGTACTATTGGCTTGGTGTATTTCTTCAGGACAGTTGAGAAAGTTCCATTGTCCCTGGCAGCCTGTAAGTCCAATAATAGATCAGGAAGCCGTACATACCGTACTGAGTAATAGTGCTTGCATGCTTCCATGCCAAAGGCACAGGCCATATAAGTTTTACCACTTCCGGTTGCTCCAGTAATAAAGATGTTTCGGTATTCTGTAATGTATTCACAGGTTGCCAGACGGTTGATCAGTGCTTTGTTCAGCTTTCGTCCAGAATGGTAATCAATCGCTGCGATGCTGGCATCTGGCTGTTCAAACTCAGCCTGGCGGATCAGCCTTTTCAGACGATTGTTTTTGCGGTTGCTGTATTCGACATCAACAAGCATGCCGAACCGATCTTCGAATGGAACTTCCTTCATTGCAGGATCATCCATCTGGATGCGGAATGCATCTGCCATAGCAGTCAGACGCATTTCAATAAGTTTATCGATTGTACTTTGATTTGTCATGATTTTTTACCTCCATAGTATCTGGCTCCTCTGGTTATGCCATGTGGTTTTACTGCTTGAAATGATTCTGATTCGGTATCAGGTGCATCCTTTGTTGCAGCCAATAGATTTTTGATACTTTTATAGCTGGGTTTACCGGAATAAGAGAGCGCCTTAGCGCAGACCTGTTCCAGTTTTTCTGGCGAATATTTTTCTGCCAGTTTCAGTAATCCCATGCAGCTTCTGTAGGATTGCTGTTCAATCCTGCCGGAGGTAAGTATTGCATCGACAACCTTACTTGTGTTAATTCCAATCGAATCAGCCCACTTACGGAATCGGTCACCGTTCCATTCCAGATATTTCTGGTGTTCCTGCGGCATATGTTCTGTCACTGTAGAATACTGACCGCTTCGTCCATAGAGTCGTCTGTGAGAGGCAATACGATTGTGATTATAAAATATTTCAACCGTTGTATCTGTTATACGCACATCAACCTTATTTTTGATATACTGATAAGGCACGGAGTAGAACATTCTGTCTACTGCGATGTGATAGTTAAACTGGACGGTGGCTTGTTTCCACTCAGCCAGTTCAAAAGGTGTAGCAGGCAACGGAGCCAGTAATGGCATTTCTTCCCCAAGAAATAAACTGAGTCTGCTACATTCCTTTTTCTGGAATTTACGGGCGTTGTAGGCATCCAGTTTTTCACGGATTGAAGCATTCAATTCTGCAAGAGAGAAAAACTGTTCATTGCGAAGGGCTGCTGTTATCCATGTGGATATCTTTCCTACCGATCCCTCTACATTCGGTTTATCTTTGGGTTTCCGGACTCTGGCCGGAAGGATGGCAAGATTGTAATGTTCTGCCATCTCATGATAAGTTGTGTTTAAGGCAGTGTTGTACCAGTCACTCTTTTTATGATTCACTGCGGTTGTGCAGTTATCAGAAACGAGCATAGGTGTGACACCGCCAAAGAAATCAAACATCTGGACATGAGCTTTGATCCAGTTGTCGGTTTTCTCATTCATATATGCTTTTACAAAAGCATACTGACTGTAAGTTAATACACCTACAAATATCCATGCATTTGTGATTTCTCCGGTGTCCGGATCAATGATGTGAGCAGGGTCACCGGCCCAGTCAACTTCAATCTGTTCACCTGGTTTTCTAGGGATATGCATGGTAGCCCTGCGTTTTTCTTCATCCTTCTGGATGTAGTAGCAGAACTGAGAATACATTAGAGGCTCTTCGCTGCTCATGCGGCACTCCTCACAGTATTCTACCCAGAGAAGTTTTTTGTTTACGCCGTTCCGCAGAAGTTCTTTGCGGATGTAGTCAAAGTTTGGCATACGTTTATTCGTTGCCGACTTATCTTTAGGAAACATCAGCTCCTCTAGCGCACTGTCGGTCATGTCAAAATCCAGCGGCCATGAAAGATTGATTTCCGCTGCTTTTTTCAAAACCTTGGCGACTGTGTTTCTGGATACACCGCAACTTTGTGCGATGTTCCTCTCACTGAATCCTAAGCTTTTCAAGCGTAGGATTTCACGATACTTGGTCATAATTTACGACCTCCTTTATCTGTATTCACACCAAAGGTGTGTATTTACAGTATAAAGGAAATATATGTAATAGAGTCCAATAAGGTGGCTCTGAATTACCGGAATATATGGCTCCCATTCTCCGGAATGGTGGCTCTCAAAGTCCGGACAGGTGGCTCTGAGAGTCCCGGAATAATCATTATGACTGTATGTCCGCATTTAGCAAATCAGTTTTCACCGGTATTGGGAATGCTGTTAAATATTGCGGCACTGGCTGTGTTGATTCTGTTCGGATGCCATAATCCATTCATGTTTAATCAATCTACATTGGTTCTTGGGTATCTGCTGCTATATGGTTATGATGTTACGGGAAAAAGCTATCAGATGCGATTAGTCGGAATGGCTTTAGGTGCAGCACTTACCTGCTTCGTATTTTATCGAAATCATAAAAACAGAACTTATAAAAGAAATCTGAAAGATCTGATACAAGAATTTGATATCACTTCTTCCAGAACAAAATGGCAGATATGTCAGATTTTATGCGTACCGATTGTCCTTTGCATTGCAGAACTTTGTAATATGCCACGTGCAATGTGGGCTGGTATTGCGGCCATGTCCGCGATTTTGCCGTTTATGGAAGATATGCACTACAGAGTCCGTAAAAGGATTGTCGGAAATATTGCAGGTGTTATATGTTTTACAGTATTATATTTTCTGCTTCCTTCGTCAATCTATGCATATATAGGAATTCTTGGTGGAATCGGTGTAGGATTTTCAGCACAATATGGCTGGCAGGCAGTATTTAACACATTTGGTGCTTTAGCCATTGCTGCAGAGACTTATGGACTACAAGGAGCGGTTAGTCTTAGAGTGATTCAAAATGTTTTTGGTGTTGTGTTTGCTTTAGCATTTTGTGTTATATTTTATTGGTTTATGTCTAAAAAAAAGGAAAGTGATGTGACCGTACATGCAGAGTGAAGTGAATCAGGAAGAAAATTTGAATAGAATTATTACGGTTCCTAATCTTCTTTCTTTTTTTCGGCTTTGTCTGATTCCGGTAATTATATGGAGTTATTGTGTAAAGAAAAATCCTCTGTTAGCTGGTGAAATCTTATTGCTGTCTGGTCTTACGGATCTTGCTGATGGATATATCGCAAGAAGATTCCATAGGATTAGTAATTTAGGAAAAATACTTGATCCGGTGGCTGATAAGCTGACACAGGCAGCGATGTTAATCTGTCTGTTTACTCGTTTTCCGCATGTGCTTCTTTTAATCGTAATAATGGCAGGTAAGGAGCTGTATATGGTAGTCAGTGGATGTCTTGTGATACGAAAGACAGGAAAAGTACATGGTGCAGACTGGCATGGAAAGATAGTAACCTTTTTATTATATGGAACTGCAGCGGTGCATATTATATGGTTCCACATTACACCGATGGTATCAGATCTGTTGATTGGTTTGTGCGCTATAATGATGGTCATATCGGTCGCTCTGTATATTATCCAGAATACCAGGACTCTTAAGGGAGAGACTGTATAAGCAATTTTATATTGCAATGACTAGAAAAATATTTAGGAGAAGATAGATATAAACAGTAAGTCAAACACACAAACTATGGAGTCTTTAGTCGGTTTAATAAAATTTTAGATTCTCTATTTACCAGGTTCTTCCACAGCTGATTGAACTCTGGGGACTGAATGTAAAAACGGATGTTGAATCTAAAAAAAGTTCGCCCAACTGAGCGTGAAATGACAACCCCATTGTTTCTGCTTCGATGTGTGCAGTTAGGCTTATCGATGGCAGATCTTGATATGCTGTCGATAGGTCTTATCAATGATATGTATGCAGAGAGCAGAAACGATGATTGCAAATATGCAGAACTAGCAACGCAGGAAGATTTCGACAAGTTTTAATGGTAATAATTATTAATAATATGTTATACTCAAATCAGTAAAGAGGTGATTATATGGTTAATAGCCATTTTATTCCTCAACTCATTTTGAGACATTTTTGTGAAGACGAAAAAATCCAGTATTATGATTTGAATTCAGGGAATATAGAGTCCAAGAGTACCAAATCAGTATTTTCCGAAAAAGGGTATTATCCTGAGAATATTGAGAAAGACTTATGTCACAAGATAGAGGTTCAGTTTGCTAATATATTGAACAACAAAATTCTTAAAGAAAACTACAATATTGCTTTAACATCAGAGGACTTATTAACAATAAAGAAGTATTTAATTATTACGACTTTAAGAGTTAAGGATGAAAATATGGAGCATAATCTCTGGTATAAGACCTTAAAAAGAGATGGATTTATTTTTGAGAATGACCCATTTAAGGATATATTCAGTGGTGATTTCTACGAAAACATGAATAAGATTTTAGAATGTCAAAATAAGGAAGAGTTGGTTAGGATAGCAAATAAAGGCGAGAACATGAATCTTTTTAATTATGTGAAAGATGTTGTTTTTTCGTATAATGTATTTGTAAGAACAAACAATAGTAAAGAGGATTTAATTATTACTGATAGAGGATGGGCTGCATATATGGGACCTATTGGTGTAAGAAAGATGAACGCACTAATGCAAAGTGGTCGGATTGAAGATGCTATGTTGCTTCAAATGGTATCACCGCAAGATTATGGTATATTTCCTTTATCAAGGAATATGGCAATAATTACAATGAGTCCTGCATATAAACAGCACTTAAAGGGTTCAGGTACAAGGATAATATATCCGCCACATGCCCCAACTTTATCTGCGTGTTTGGGATTTGGGAGTGAAGATACGATAGAACCACCTACAAATAAATTTTTAAAATCTGGTGCGATGGTGTATCAATATAAAATTAAACAGTTAGTAAAAAGAGATGTTATCTTTTTGAATTCATTGTTACTAGATTATGCGAATCAGTTTTTTGGCTATGCAAATGCAGATAAAGTAAGATCAAGTTTGAAGGAAAAGAATATTGATATTTAGTTGAGAGCATCAATCCTTAAGTGGGTTGGTGCTTTTTCTTGCTCGGAGAAATCCGAGCATTTTTATGTCAAAATTTAGGAGAGAGGAGGTGAGAATTCATGGCAAGCCGTATACAAGGAATTACCGTAGAAATTGGTGGTGATACAACCAAATTACAGAATGCCCTTAAAGGTGTGAATGGACAGATCAAGTCCACCCAGTCGAAGCTGAAGGATGTTAACAAACTGCTGAAACTGGATCCGGGCAATACGGAACTTCTGGCACAAAAACATAAACTGCTTGCTGAGGCCGTTGGTGAAACGAAAGAAAAACTGGCAACCTTAAAGACGGCAGCAGAACAGGCAAATACAGCACTTGCCAATGGAGAAATCTCACAGGAACAGTATGATGCCCTTCAAAGGGAAACCGTAGAGACGGAGCAGGATTTGAAGAACCTTGAAACACAGGCAAATCAGTCAGCTACGGCAGTCCAGAAGATAGCCACAGCCGGAGAAAAGTTAAAGACCACAGGAGATAACATTTCCTCTGCCGGACAGAAACTATTACCTGTTACAGCAGGGGTGACTGCTCTTGGAACAGCATCGGTTACTACGGCTGCCAATTTTGAATCTTCCATGTCACAGGTACAGGCAACAATGGGAATCACAAAAGATTCTATGTCAAAGGTAAACGGTCAGTCAGTAAATACAATGGATACACTTTCTAAACTGGCAAAGAAGATGGGTGCAGAAACTGCATTCTCTGCATCAGAGTGTGCAGAGGCTCTTAATTATCTGGCTCTTGTAGGATATGACACACAGCAGATCTAGAAGGTTGGTTAGGTTTCCAACATTGACCTTGTGGTAACTTTGGACAGGAAAAGGAAACATAACAAGTAAAAATATCTGTTAATATAAAGAATACTACAGAATAAATTTAAACAGGTTTTACCGACAATGAAATGTTGGTAGAACCTGTTTTCAGTTTTGAGATGACCTGTGTTATAATGAATATTAATTTATTTATAGTTGCAAAAGAAAAAGGAGATGCATAACATGTGGTCT
>OHVO01000014.1_pt1 | contig 105116 bp, 80 predicted proteins | sample 1579371 | NCBI WGS metagenome assembly OHVO01 (sample SAMEA3882557, study PRJEB24775) | human gut metagenome | biome: human-associated habitat; feature: intestine environment; material: feces | place: Netherlands | collected 2009/2010 | reverse complement strand
AGGAGTTTCTAAAGACTTACAGAAGTGAGGTGACGAAGAGTATGCAGTTAAATTATGAATTTGACAGGCAGCTTGAGCTTGAAAGAGCTGATGCTATCGAGGAAGGGATGGAAATAGGTATAGAAAAAGGTGCAAATAAGATGCTGTTTACTCTGGTAACAAAGGGCAAGCTCGATATTGATACTGCAGCAGAGGAAGCCGGTGTCAGTGTCAGTGAGTTTGAAAAATTAATGAGAGAAGCAGGCTATAAGGTGCCGGAGACTGTGTAGCATCAGGCAGGAATAATTTATCAAAATGTAAATAGTAAAATCCGCTAACCATTGTATTTGGTATAGCGGAATTTTTGTGCCAAAAAGTATCACATCCGTCTGTTATCGCATGAAAAACGCTTGCGGTACTCCTTTCCGTCTACAGTATATGTGTACCTGGCAGCCCAGTAGCTGTAAGCGGATTGTGAATTATTGACAACGAGCCTCTTTGCATCCTCCTTCACAATCATGCCTCTCGCCACATGTCCGCGCTCCTTTGCAAGTGCTATCTTGCGCTGTAAACCAATATTTAATTTGCAGAAAAACTTAAAATCTATGATGTACAGTGGTATTAGTGAAAGCACACCCACATTTACCTGCCACGGGTAGCTTGCGATAGCCTTAAAAACTTCTGAAAAAGTGTCCATTGAAAATCCCCTTTCTTTATATGCTGCATTTGAAAATATGGTATGGGAATATTATAGAAATAAGGAAGGAGATTGGCAATGGAAAATTATTTTTTATTTATATTGTCTTTGATTTTATCATCATCTTTTGTCATTTCAAGGTAAAACTCAGCTAGTTTCATAGCATTTTCCATCTGTTTTTTATCATAGCTATCATAGAGTCTGTTAAATGTCATTTGCAAAGGGTCGCAATTAGGATCATCCCCGAAAACAAGATAATCGAGAGTGACATCTGTGAATTTTGCTATATGGATAAGTAAGTCAAGATTAGGAACTCGCTTTCCGGACTCTATAAGGGCCAGATATGAAGGTGAGATGTATAACATATCAGCAAAATAAGATTGTGTTTTATTTCTTTTAAAACGTAGTTTACGTATGCGCTCACCAAGTTCTTTTGGATTTAGAATAATATTGTTCATATAAACCTCCCATATTATAATTTCAATTAGTAAAAATTATTATGACTAATTGTAGCTGAATTATGAAAAATTAAATTACACACTGAAAATCAGAAATTAACATATGGAAAATTGTGAATATTGAATAAAAAGAACATTGATAGTATATAAAATATCTGTGTCAAAATATTATAAAAATATTAACTATAGGTAAAAGATGTATTGACACATAGTAATGAAAGTGGCAAAATATAGGCAAAAGAGGACTTAAGATGAAGGTGGTTGTGCTATGAAGATTAAGGTTGCATTGCTTGATAAAGATAAAGAGTACTTGGATAGGCTTACAGGAGTATTTAATACAAAGTATGCTGATAAATTAGAGGTTTATTCATTTACAGATGAAAAAAACGCAATAGAATCGGTAAAAGAGTACAGAATAGATGTATTAATAGCTGAAGAAGATTTTAATATTGATAAATCTGAATTCAAGAGAAATTGTGGACTTGCCTATTTTACAGGGACACCCGGTATAGAGTTAATAAAGGATGAAATTGCCATATGCAAGTATCAGCGTGTTGACGTTATATTTAAGCAGATACTTGGGGTATATTCTGATATGGCTGCAAATGTGGCTACTATCAGCGGAGAAAATGATAAGAGCAGTGTGGTTATTTTTACATCACCATGTGGTGGGGTTGGAACATCGACTGTTGCAGCAGCATGTGCGATAGCACATGCGAATATGGGGAAAAAGGTATTTTATTTAAATATAGAACAGTGTGGCACAACAGATGTTTTCTTTCAGGCAGAAGGAAATGCCACTATGAGTGATGTTATATATTCGCTTAAGAGCAGAAAGGCAAATCTGTTATTGAAGCTTGAAAGCTGTATAAAGCAAAGCCAGGAAGGGGTGTCGTACTTTTCGTCTACAAAGGTTGCACTCGATATATTGGAAATTTCATATGCAGATATTGATACTTTGATAGGCAATATACAGGGAATGGACAATTATGATGAGATTATTGTAGATTTACCATTTTCTTTGGAAATAGAAAAATTAAAGCTCCTCTCAAAGGCTTGGAGAATTATAGTTGTAAATGATGGCAGTCAGCTGTCAAATTATAAATTTATGAGAGCATATGAGTCGGTTGTTTTATTAGAACAAAATGATGATATAAATATTATCCGAAACATGAATATGATATACAACAAGTTTAGTAATAAGAACTCAGAGATGCTATCAAATATTTCTATTAAGACTATTGGCGGAGCACCACGATATGAACATGCTACAGTCCGACAGATAATAGAAGCATTGACCAAGATGGAATTTTTTGAAGAAATCTTGCAATAGAGGGAATGTATATGCAGATTAATGAAGAAGAGCTTGTTGATGACATAAAACGTTTTGTAAGTGAAAATGTATCCTTGAGCAAAATATCAGATGAAGAACTTGCGGAAAGAATAGATCAGATAGTTACAGACAGGCTTAAGGATATTTACTGTCCTATTGAGACAAAGGTATCAATATCACAGCAGGTATATAGCTCTATAAGAGGATTTGGCTTATTAGATTCGATTATCAGTGATGATTCAATTACAGAGGTTATGATTAATGGACCTGAAAAGATTTTTATTGAGAAAAAAGGACGACTTACACGCCTTGATAAGAAGTTTGAGAGTCAGAGAAAGCTGGAGGATGTCATACAAAGAATTGTAGGATTGGCAGGACGAGAAGTGAATCAGGCTAATCCCATATGTGATACCAGGCTTCCGGATGGCTCGCGTGTGAATGTGGTATTGCCTCCGATTGCTTTATGTGGTCCAACGATTACTATTCGTAAGTTTTCAAAAGAACCGATGACTATAAATAAGCTTATTGAATATGGCTCTATAACACAGGAAATAGCAGATAAGCTGGAGCTTTTGGTGAAAGCCAAATACAATATTTTTATTAGTGGTGGTACAGGCTCCGGAAAAACAACATTTCTTAATGCTCTTTCCAATTTTATTCCTAAGGATGAAAGAATTATTACAATTGAGGATTCAGCAGAGCTTCAGATTGCAGGAATTGATAATCTGGTTAGTCTGGAGACTAGAAATGCAAATGCTTCAGGTGCCGGGCAGATTACAATAAGAGACTTAATTAAATCATCTCTTCGAATGCGTCCTGAAAGGATAATAGTAGGTGAGTGTCGAGGAGGAGAAGCTCTTGATATGCTTCAGGCTATGAATACAGGACATGATGGTTCGTTGTCTACAGGACATGCTAACTCTACTGAGGATATGCTCAGCCGACTCGAGACAATGGTGCTGCAGGGGGCTGACGGGCTTCCAATTGAGGCAATAAAGCAGCAGATTGCATCGGCAGTTGATATTATAATTCATTTATCAAGACTTAGGGATAAAAGCAGAAAGACCATGGCTATAACAGAAGTAGTTGGCATCAAAAATGGAGAGATAGAGTTAAACCCACTGTATGAGTTTAAAGAGGATGAAAACAGCACAATGGATAAGGTATCAGGAAGACTGGTCAGAACCGGCAATCCATTGAAGAACGACTACAAGCTTAAGCTGTCAGGTATAAAAACAGCCATATAGGTGAATTTATGAAGAAAAAAAACAAAGAGAAAAAAGTTCTGGAACCACAATACTATACATCACGGATAAATACAAGTACATATAATTACAAGGTCTATTATATGTCTGTTCCAGAGAAAATTATCAATGTACTTATTGCATTTGTGATAGGAGCGTGCATCGGATATTTATTCTATGGAGGTATAGGAAAAGATGAATATGGGCAGGCAACTACAGTTACATATTGTTTAAATGTAATTATTCCGGTAATAGTTGGCGTTATAGCTGTTAAATTGTATATTCCGGTCAGGATACAGTCTATTATTAAGAAACAGAAAAATCAGCTTAATAAACAGTTTAGAGATATGTTAGAGGCACTTAGTACATCTCTGGGAGCCGGTAAAAATGTTATAGATTCATTCAGAAGTGTGTATGACGATATGAAGATGCAGTATGAGGATGGGGCTTATATTATTAGCGAACTGGAGCTTTTATTGTCAGGTATGGATAATAATATTGATATTGAAGACCTACTTCTTGATTTTGGGGAAAGAAGCGGCAATGAGGATATAGAGAGTTTCGCCAAGGTTTTTCAGATATGTTATAGGAAGGGCGGAAATATCAAGGATACAGTCAGGTCTACATATGAAATTTTGAATGACAAAATGGAGATAGCAGAGGATATAGAAACCGTTGTTACAGCAAACAAAACAGAGCAGAATGTGATGCTTATCATGCCGATAGGTCTTATTGGAATGATGAAGCTGATGAGTCCGGATTTTGCTGAGAATTTTGTGTCTCCATCAGGTATCATGGCGACAACAGTAGCGGTAATCATATTTGTGGCAGCATATTTTATAGGAAGAAAAGTATTGGAGATAAAGATTTAGTTATGTTTGGAATATTAGATTATATATGCTGGATATTAGGCTTGATATTTACAATTTTTTGGATATTCCTGTTTTTTAAAGGAAAGAAAAATGCCACACTTTTTCAAGGGTTGGATGAGAAAGAATATCCTTTAAAGGATATTTATTTTGTGGGATATGAACTGCTTGAACTCATTAAGTACAATTATCGAACCAAATACGACAGAAGGCTAAGGAAAGAGATATCGGTGCTCAAGGATGACAAGTATGCTGATTACTATATCAGAGTCACCAGAGCACAGCAGGTTACTTTAGGGTATACATTATTTACCATGTCATTTGCCATGTATGGGCTGGCAGGAAGTATGGCAGCTGTTGCGATATTTATAATGTTCGCCTTTGTGGCATTTTACTATTATGGAACATCAGCCAGTGACAAGATTAAGAAACGTTCAGAGGAACTGCTGTCCGACTTCTCAAATGTTGTGTCAAAGCTTGCCCTTCTGACTAATGCAGGTCTTATCATGAGGGATGCATGGGCAGATGTAGCTTATAATGGCAATACTACATTATATAAAGAAATGCAGATATCAGTTGACGAGATGAAAAATGGAGTCTCTGAGACTGAAGCTATATATCATTTTGGAAACAGATGTATCATACCTGAGATAAAAAAATTCGCATCTACTATCATACAGGGCATCGAAAAGGGAAACAGTGAGCTGACGGCCCTTTTACAGGAGCAGAGTGCAGAGACCTGGAACCTAAAAAGACAGTTGGTAAAAAGAGAGGGAGAGAAAGCATCAAGCAAGCTTCTCATCCCAATGTTTCTTATGTTTATGGGAATCCTGATTATGGTTATTGTCCCGATATTTACAAACATTGGAGCTTAGGTAGAGAATCAGAGTAATCTGATTGTTTATAGATTTCACGAAAGGAGGAAACGTTTATGTGGTTATTAATGAATGATTTAGGACTTAAGGCAAGGCTTGCATTTAGTAAGTTCATGTGCGATGAAGAGGGAGATGTAAATATCGTCTCTATAGTTGTCCTTATCGGAATAGCTGTATTACTTGCCCTATTCTTTAAGGATCAGATCCATGATCTTTTAGATTCGTTGTTCAAAACAATAAGCGGTAATGCTACTAAAGCAGTTGAAAAGGGAGAATAACAGACAATTAGAAAGCTTTTTGGGTATATATCTTTTGATATATACCCAAAATAATTCGAATGTGAGTGAAAATTATGAAAAGACTTTTAGATGAAAGCGGAGCATTGATAGTGGAGGCTTCTATTGTGTTTCCAACAATGTTTCTGGCTATATTTTTTATGCTGTTTGTAGGAAATGCATATACGCAGAAATGTAAGGTGGAGGATATAGTGGTATCAGCAGTGCTTGAAGGTGCTGCAAAGTGTGCCGATCCTATGCTTGATGATATTGAGTCTGGCAGCATACCGGATTTTAATTCAGTTAGTCTGAAGCCATATAGATACCTTACAGGCAGTCTCAGAGATACTGAGGGTGACATAGAGAGTGAAATAAATAAAAATGTGGGAAAGATAGGCACCGGATTCTTTACAGGGATGAAGCCGAGTATTTCCATTGACAGACTTAAATTTGAAAGTAAAGTGATATATTCAAAGGTAAATGTGGATGTATCCTATAAGATAAAAATGCCAATCAGGTTATTGGGACAGGATGAGTTTACCAATATATCGTATGCCACACATACTGATGTGCCGGTATCTGATGTGCCGGAGTTTATCCGGACTGTAGATTTTGCAGAGGATCTTGTGCAGAGATATAAAAATCATGATATCTCTGAGCCGGCAGGCAAACTGGCAGAGAAGATAACTGAGTGGACGAGTAAATAGGAGTTATGAATATGTATGGATTTAGTAAAAGAGAGCGAGGTGCTGTGTCAGTATTTCTCGTAATCATTCTGGTGCCGTGTATGCTGGTGGCCAGTATATTTGTGGATGTGGGCAGAGTGTACCTGTCCAAGTCTATGGCTGAATCGGCAGCTGATATGGCACTTAATTCACTTATGACACATTATGACGCTGATTTGAATGACTGGTATGGTATGGTAGCATCCTGCCAGAATATAGATGAATTCTATGATGCTTCAATAAAGTGCTACAAGAATGCACTCAAATCACAGAATTTGTCTAAGGATGAGATGAACACATTGGTAGGAGAGTTCAGCGCTATGATAGGTGCTGATTCAAAAGCCAGTGACTATCTCAGGGTAACGGATGACGGCGATGACTCAACTACTATAAAAGCCGTAGATGGAGCCAATCTGGCTAATGCCACTATGCTTAAATCGCAGATAGTGGACTTCATGAAATACAGAGCACCTATAGCTATCACACAGACTGCCATCGATAAAATAAAGAATAAGAGTATTCCCGGTATAGATGATGTCTTAAAAAGTGATGAGAATAAACCGCTGGTGGAGAAAAAACAGGATTATTGTAAAGCTGACGAGAAGCTGATGCGTGACAGCTACAATACATATAAGTATCTGTTTGACAATTATTCTTATGGAAATCCACAGCCAAGCAATTCATTGCTCACAGGTACACGTGATGCCATGCAGACAGCCAGAGAACAGTATCGTGAGCTGAATAAGCTGATGATTACCAATCTGTATAACACATCGGGTCTTGTGGTTTTTAACAGGGCACAGGTGCCACTGAATCAGTATAATTACACAAAAAGCTCTACAAAATGCTATAAAGCTAAGTATGATGGCAAGACATATTATGTAAACTGCCATTCAAGAAAAGACGATGATACATATTACATAGATGGCACCGAACTGACAAAACAGTTTGACGATATCTCTAAGAAAATAAAGGCATTTGACAAAGCAAAGAATGATTTCACCAATGCTGTGAACAATAGCATATCGTATTCATCCGGTGTTACAAATGACATACAGTATTGGAAGCATGCTGCAGATGCCTACAGTGTCACGGTAAGTGGCAGTGATGATTATCGAACTAATCTGAATAAGAAAGCAGATGAAATGATAAAGAGCTACTGTGCACTCAATGCCATGATGCAGTGTACTCCGGGAAATGACTTACCAGATGACTATGATACTACATACAAATCATATAAGAAACAGGTGGAGAACAGACAGACAAAATATCTGACAGCAGGGGGGACAAATGGCAGTGACAGCTATCTCGTATTAGTAAACAGGCTTGAGAGTATATCAAGCAATAATATATATAATATAGAAGCAACGTCATTGACATTAAGCGATAGAAGTACTATACTTGTAAATAGAATTGCTGATATATCAACGAATCTAATTGAAAAGAGAAACACTCTGCAGCACTATTCAGATGTATTAAACATAGCGATAAACGGAGATTCGAGTAAGGATATAGAGTCACTTGAGACACTGAAGCATGATGCAGCTGATTATGCCCAAAAACTCAATGATTGGAGTAATCAGGCAGATGGCACTGATTCAGACCTTGCAGAAGGTGACAGAGATGAAATCGCAGGTATTAAGGCTAGCGAAGCAGCCGGAAATATAACTGAACAGTCAATTATAGATTTAGAAAACAGACTTAAGAATATAAAGTCACAGATTGATTCGATGATAGCAGCCATAGATAGCTTCAAATATGGTAATCAGAAGGTCAAGGATATATCTACATATGATCAGTTCAAAAATGCAGGCTCTATGGTTATTACTGAAAGCGAGATAAATAAAAGGACTACGAATTCAGAGCTTTCAAGCTATGCGGATTCTACATTTTCATCATTGTTCTCGCCACAGGGAACAGGAACCGAGGGTCTTGCGAGCATAAATAGCAATGATGACCATAATTTACTGCTTGATGTCGCTGGCTCAAAGACAGTTGCAATACCTGGTGTGTATCAGTTTTGGCAAGAACAGTTCGGTTCAGCTAGTGAAGATGAAATAAAGAAATATGATGATGAAAAAGGAAAAGCGACAGGCAGTCAGGAAAAAACAAAAGAAAATGCTAAGAATAGAAAAAATCCACATGAAGATGCAGAGAATATAGCGCGAGAGATTGACACAATAAATAAAACATTTGGAAATACAACATTTTTGAATAGCTTTGTGAGTCTATTAAAAAATCTGACAGGTGGAAATTTTGAAAATATTCGAGATAACTTATATTTGTCTACTTATATAATGGAAATGTTGTCTTACTCTACTATAGATAATGAGGGAAGGTATGACATTTTAAAAGACCAGGGTTTTGATGTGTCCACATTGACAAAAGAAAATATGGATGATAAATATAATTCTGTAAATGATAAGTGGAATAGTGATGAATATAAGGATTACTTTAATAAATCACTTACCAATAAGAGGCTTTGTAAGGAAAATAATGCTGCATATGGTTGTGAATTAGAGTACATTTTGTATGGTCACGAAAATAATAATGAGAATATAAATGCTGCATATGGACAGATATATGAGATTAGATATGTGTTGAATCTTATATCAGCCTTTGAACATTTCTGGAATAAAGGAAGTGAAACAGGAAAAGCAATTAATGCTGTTGGCGAGGCTATAATGTATGCTACACAGGGAGTTATACCCAAGATGGCAGTTAAGGCTGTTCTTATAGCTTTGTTAACGGTTTTTGAGACTTCAAATGATTTAAATAGACTTGAAGCAGGTTTTTCGGTTGAACTTTATAAAACAAAAGCAGCAATGTGGCAGATATCTTTAGATTATGGAACAAATGCACAATCTGGAAATACAAGCATATCAGATATATTGAGTATTGTAGAAACTAAATTTGGTAATTTTGCTAATTCATGTGATAACGGATTGCGTTACAGCGATTATTTGTGTATTTTTATAGTGTGTGGTATGCAATCCGACATTGGGGAATCAATGACACTTAGATGTGCAGATGTAATTCAAGCAAACATGAGAAAAATAACGAAGGATAGTGGCTACAAACTGGAAAACTCAAAAACTTATTTTGAACTTGATTCAAAACTGAAAGTAGATCCGTTACTAATTACACTGCCACTATATAGTGATTATACAGATTTGTATGATAGCAGCAGTACTGACTGGTGCACATATAATATAAAAACAATCAGAGGTTATTAAAGGAGAAAGAAATGAAAAAGAGACTATTGATTTTAGGAATGATTTTTACAATGGCTGTGTCATCAGCAGGTTGTGGCAGTTCGTCGTCATCAGACAATGCAGGTAGGACAGACAAACAAACAGCAACAGTTCATGACAGTCAGAAGGATACATCAAGTGACAGTAAGTCCGATAATGATAAGAAAGATACGAAGTATAAATCAGCAGATGAAATCACAATGGACGATTTGATGAGCCATGATGAGACTCCGGCAGAGGATTTTGAGTTAATTGACAACTCAGATGAAATAGTAATACAGAAGTATATTGGAAAAGATCCGATAATGGTTATTCCAGATGAAATAAATGGAAAAAAAGTTGTTAGTTTAGGAACGTATGCTTTGGCTAACGATAAGAATATAGTTGCTATCAAAATTGGAAATAATATAAAGGATTTAGGTGAGGGAGTATTTGGAAATTGTGAAAATTTAAGATATGTTGTTTTAGGTGATTCTGTTAAAACGATTGGATGTAATCCGTTTCTTAATACGAATATACAGGAAGTTACTCTTAATGATGGACTTCAAAAGATTGGCGAAGATGACATAAATAATACGGTTGATGCACCATCTAAAAATATTGGTATGGATTTAAAAATACCAGAAAGTGTTACTGAAATGCATTTAAGAGATTTTCACCTTATTGTAAAAGCAGGTTCATATGCTGAACAGTATGCAAAAGAATATGCGGAAAGTAATAATCTTACATATACAGTAGAATAATTTACAATATGTTAATTAATTAAATATTAATACTATGAATCATAGGAAGTCGCCATGCTATATTAGTAGTGTGGTGGCTTTTTTTTGTTAAAATTGAAAATTATTAAATTGTAATTAGTAAATATTATTATTACATTAACAAATAGTAAAGTAATTATTGACAAACAGTAATTGAAGTAGGAAAATAGTATATATGAAAATCTATATTTAAAGGGAGAATATCATGAGAAAACGTATAAAGGATGAAAGAGGAGCTATTGTTGTTGAGGCAACGATTTCGTTTACTGCCTTTATTTTCCTGTTGTACATCATCTATTCGATAGTTGATATATGCTACATACAGGCAAAGATGAGCATAGCGTTAAACAGTGCGGCGACAGATATCTCGCAGTACTCCTATCTGTATTATAAGTTTGGTATTGATTCGGTGGACAATGCGGCAAGCAATGCGGCTTCAAGCAGTAGGGCATTGGCAAAGCATACATTAAATGGTATGGATAAGATTATGACAGGAATATCGGATATAGATAGCAGCTTGTCGGATATAGAGAATGGCTCTTCTGATTTTGAAAGTCTAATGATCGCTTATGATGAGACAAAGGGTGGAGCATCAGATTTGGCTGCCAATATTAATGACTATGGAGATGCTTTGGCAGAAGATCCTATGGGTTTTGTAAAGGGTATGGGTATGCTTGCATTGAATGAGGGTTCGTCTGCAGGCAAGTCATATCTGGCACAGTCTATGGGAAGAGCTTTTATGAAGAAGAATCTTAAGGATTCAAATGGTGGGGATGTCAACGCTTTTTTGAAACAGTATCATGTAAAGGATGGTCTGGATGGGCTTTCGTTTGCTGGCACGGAGTTCTTGGTATCAACGGATGGCAAATCAAGTAATGCCCTAAGGTTGACTTGCTCATATGATGTGAAGGTTGTCAATCTGCTTAATACAGATATCACCATCAGATTTTGTCAGAGTGCATCAACCGATGTGTGGGGCAAGGGAGTTAGTGCGAAAAAATAGGTGGATTAGGAATTATGAAAACAAATGATATTTTAATGATACTCATTTCAATTATTCTATGTGGAGTGAGTATCTATATACTGATCAGAAATAAAGAAAAAAAGAGTAAAAAGCTTATTGTCTATTGTATTATAGGTATGTTTCTTGTCATGATAGATGCATGTATGCTTCAGTTCTTTTATCACGATAATGCAATTTATAAGAATTTTAGGATGATAGCACTTCTTTCAATTATGGCATCTGTTGCATATGTTGATTTCACGGAGCTAAGGATTCCAAATGAATATATTATTACAGGACTTGTATACTGGGTGTTAAGTATATTTGTTGAGCTGATATGTAGCAGTCAGTTTATTGTTGCCAATATCATTTCTTCGCTTATTGCAGCGGCAGCCCTGTTTATAGCTTCTTTGCTTTGCAAGATATGTATCAGGGGGTCGATTGGTGCCGGGGATATAAAGCTGTTTGTGGTTATGGGGCTATTGCTTGGGCTTGATGGAATATGGAGCGCTATATTTCTTTCTCTTGTTTTATCATTTATCACAGCAATTTATTTTCTTATTACAAAAAGAAAAGGCAAAAAGGATGCAATGGCATTTGGTCCGGCTCTTGCTATAGGAACGTGGTTATCAATATTTTTGACTGGAATGTAGAGGATATACAATGAAGAATTATAAATTTTTAGTACCTATATTGCTTGTAGCATTGTTAGGAGGCTCTGTATATAAAACATACAGTGACAGAGAAAAAATTAATAAACAATATGATAATGATATAACTCAGGCCAGACAGAATAGGAAGCTTGAGGTTTATGTGAATGCAGAGGAGGACTATCTTGATGCCTTAAAGCTTAAAGATTCAGCGAAGCTTCGGGCAGAGCTGGGAGAGATGTATATAGAAGCGGAGGATTTAAGAACAGCTGCCAAATGGGGAGAGTCTCTCATAAGTGAATATCCCAAGGAACAGGTGGGATATGAGTTTTTGATTCAGGTGTATTTGGAGCAGAAAGACTATGCCTCTTGTTTCAGGATAAAGGATGAAGCGGATGGACTGAAAATTTCATCAAAGAAGATTGAAGAGATTATTTCAGATATCAAATATGAGTATTATCTCGAAGGTGAATATGCACAGGTAGAGGAGTTCAGTAATGGCTATGCAGCAGTAAAGAAAGAAAAAAAGTGGGGCTATCTGAACAGCAAAGGGCATCGTGTAATAGAATCCGAATTTGAAGAGGCGGGAGCGTTTGCTAAAGAGGTTGCACCTGTTATAGATGACAAAGGCAGGGCATTTTATATAGACAACGAGGGCAACAGAAAGATAGTCATTGATTTTGTCGACAATATTGAGAAGCTGGGATATATGTCAATGGATAATATTTTTCCTGTAAATGATGGCAAAAAATGGAGCCTGTACAGTCTGGACAGCAAGAAAAAGATAGCTGGTGACTATGATGAGGTTTCAGCCATGGGAAATGGAGTAGCAGCTGTCAAGTCTGATGATAAATGGAGCCTTATTGATACCAAAGGAAAGAAAGTGACAAAAGATAAATATGATTCGGTTGTTATGGACAGTAAAGGAATAGTATGTAGAAACGATAGGGTATTTGCAAAGCAGAATGGATATTATTATTTATTTGATTCTAAAGGCAATAAGGTTGTAAAAACTAAATTTGATGATGCACGGCTATTTGCAGATGATGGATATGCCGCAGTATGTGTGGACGGCAAATGGGGATTTGTTGATAAGGATGGTAAACAGGTGATTAAGCCTCAATTTAATGAGGCTCATAGCTTTTCAAACGGATTGGCGGCCGTCAGATTTTCAAATGGCTGGGGCTATGTGGATGAAAAGGGGAATAAGGTCATTGAGACAGGATTTGATGATGCGTGCGATTTCAATGAACAGGGCAAGACATTTGTTAAGACGGATGATAAATGGCAGGTTTTGACACTATATTTATACAATCATGAATCATAGAACAAAGGAGACAAAGGCATGAGTTTTACATATGAAAATCAAGGAAACAATACTTATCTGGTATATAAAATAGGAGCTTCGGATAATGTGGATACAATGAGCCTTGGAATGATTACTAATAATAAGATAGATGGAATTGTTCCGACTCTGTTCACCAAGTCAGATACTGATAGATTTATTAAATATAATATTTCTGCAAAAGTGTCAGCAAAAGAGTTTTTATCAGGAGTTGTAAATAAGAAGAGATTACTAGGTGTGTTTATCAGCGTATTAAAGGCAATTAAATCAACAGAGGAATATATGATTGATGCGAGAAGCCTGTTGATTGATTTGGAACATATCTATGTTGATGTGTCAAAGTGTGATGCAATGCTGGTATGTCTTCCTTTGGTCAGACAGAATGAGTCTGTTAATATTCCTATGTTTTTTAAGCAGATAATGTTTAGTACACAGTTTGACCAAAATGAGAATTGCGATTATGTTGCACAGATTATTAATTATCTGAATAGTACACCTGTATTTTCTGTGGATGCTTTTGAAAAGCTCCTGATGGACATAGATGCTGATAATTTAAATATTGCAGCTTCAAAGGCTGTTGCTGGTCAGCAAAAACCGGTTCAACCACAGAGCCAGTCACAGAGTCAGCAGCCTAAACCTATGCAGCCTGCTATGAATCAGCTAAAGAATACACAGGTACAGACAAATATGCCATCTCAGGGGAAAATGCAATCACAGCGTGAAACACAATCTGCAAATAATGTGGTACAGCCTAATCAGGTGAATTTTGCAGTACCTAATATGAATCCACAAAACCAGAATAGAATTAATAATAATGTGCAGATGGGGACGAATATTTCAGGTACATATGTGGAAACAACCAGTGAGAAGCAGATGTCCATGTTTGGACTTTTGACACATTACAGTAAAGAAAATAAGCAGATTTACGAAAGACAAAAAGCCCAAAGAAAGGCTCAAAAGGAAGCAGAAAAAAACGGAGCAGCAATGCCTGGTCAAAATGTGAAGGCATCAAATACTTCATTCGCCATCCCAGGCCAGCCACCACAGCAGCGTCCACAGCCTGCACAGGCACAGCCACAAAATGTAATGCCACAGCAGCCTCAACAACAATTTGTACAGCCACAGCGACAGTTCACACAGTCAAATCAGCCACAGCATCAGTTTGCACAGCCGCAACCGATGCCACAGGCACAGCAAAAGCCGGCGCAACAGGTTCAGCCACAGCCGGTGCAGAATCAAAATGCAAATACAGGCATGACCGGAAATCCATCAGTTCCACCACAGATTTTGGAGAACATGACAAAGGCCGGTAATTTTGGAGAGACTACAGTGCTTGGAGTCGGTTCAGAGGCTGGAGAGACCACTGTTTTGGGAACATCACAGGCTCAGATTATTAAGCCTTATCTGCTTCGAATAAAGAATAATGAGAGAATAGAACTCAACAAGCCGGTATTTAGAATAGGAAAAGAAAGAAGCTATGTGGATTATTTTGTGAGTGACAATACAGCGGTCAGCAGAAGCCACGCAAATATCATTAACAAGGACAATGAGTTTTATATTGTTGATACCAATTCAACAAACCATACATATGTGAATGGTTCAATGATTCAGAGCAATGTGGAGACTAAAATCGAGCATGGAACGAAAATCAGACTGGCGAATGAGGATTTTGAATTTTTCATGTACTAATAAAAAAAATCACAGGATAAATATTACATATATTGAGGAAATGGCATGGATTACGAAATTGCAGCCCAGACAGATGTGGGAACAGTCAAGAAAACAAATCAGGACAGCATAATGATGAAACGTATTTTTACCAATCTTGGGAATATGGTTTTTGCAGTATTGTGTGATGGTATGGGAGGTCTTGCGAAGGGTGAGCTTGCCAGTGCTACGGTCATAAGAGCATTTGATAAGTGGGTCAACGATGATCTGCAGATGATTTGTCAGAATGGACCCGGATATATTGAGGATTCTGTAATCAGGGCACAGTGGGAGAGTATAGTAGCAAATCAGAATCAAAAAATCAAACAGTATGGAGCAGGTCAGGGCGTTAATCTTGGAACCACTGTAGTAGCGCTTCTTGTTACTGACAGGAGATACTATCTGATGAATGTCGGTGATTCAAGAGCATATCTTGTAAATGATAAGCTCATACAGCTTACTAAGGATCAGACATTTGTAGGTAGAGAGATAGAGCTGGGTCATATGACAATAGAGCAGGCTAAAACAGACCCGCGCAGAAATGTGCTTTTACAGTGTGTGGGTGCTTCTGAGATTGTTAATCCTGACATGTTTTTTGGAGATGTGCAAAGTGGTACGGAGTTTCTGCTTTGTTCGGATGGTTTCAGACATGAGATTACATCTGATGAGATTTATCAGGCAATCAGACCATCATTTATGACAAACAGGGATGTGATGAATAGGCAGCTTCGTTCTTTGATAGAACTCAACATGCAGCGTAGGGAGAGAGACAATATCACAGCAGCGCTGATTAAGGTACAGTAGGAGGAAAGTTTATGCTTGAGATTGGTTCTCTTGTTGATGGAAAATACAAGATACTGAATGAAGTGGGCCATGGTGGGATGAGTATCGTTTACCTGGCTATGAACGAAAAAGCAAATAAGCAGTGGGCTATTAAAGAGGTACGAAAAGACGGTGTAAAGGATTTTGAGGTTGTGAAGCAGAGTCTTGTGGCTGAGACAGACATGCTAAAAAAACTTAATCATCCTTATCTGCCGGATATTGTGGACGTCATAGAGGATGACGACAGATTCCTGATTGTCATGGATTACATACAGGGAAATTCACTTAGCAAGGCTATTGAAGAGTATGGCGCATTGCCTCAGGATGATGTGATTCATTGGGCTAAGCAGCTGTGCGATGTACTTGGATATCTGCATTCACAGAATCCACCTATCATATATCGTGACATGAAGCCTGCCAATATTATGCTTAAACCTGATGGCAATATCACTCTTATTGATTTTGGAACAGCAAGAGAGTTTAAAGAAAAAAATCTGGCTGATACGACATGTCTCGGAACTATGGGATATGCAGCTCCGGAGCAGTTTGGAGGAATGGGACAGACGGATGGCAGAACAGATATTTATTGTCTTGGTGCTACACTATATCATCTGGTTACAGGGAAAAACCCATGTGAGCCACCTTATGAAATCAGGCCAATCAGAGAGATAAACCCAAGCTTGTCAGGTGGACTTGAAAGAATCATTTTAAAGTGTACACAGCCTAATCCGGCTAACAGATATCAGAATGCGGCAGAGCTGATGTATGCTCTTGAGCACTATGATGAGATAGATGATATATATAGAAAAAAACAAAAAAGAAAGCTTGCAGCTTTTATCACTACATCGGTAATTACAGTGATTTTGGGAGCAACCTCTATATGGGGATATGTTTCAGCCGAGAATAAAAAAAGTGAAAACTATGATAACATTCTGAAAACGGCAGGTACTTATGAGGACTATTACAATGCGATAATTACAGACCCTACCAGGACAGATGCATATCTGAAGCTGAATGATATGCTTACAAGTGATTTTGTATTGGACAAGGATGAGGCAAACATACTTGCAAAGATACAGGTCGGACTGGATAGAAAAAACAGTGACGGATATTCGCAGACGTATGATGTGCTTTCGGATTTGAAAAAGAAAAATCCTGACGGGTATCAGGAGGTCTGCTATCAGTATGGTGAGAGCTTTCTTTTCTACTATGATATAAATGTGGAAAAGGACAGATATGCCAATGCCGCCAAGTGGTACAAGGATGCTGTGCAGAAATATCCTGTTGCACAGATATATTGTGATATTTCCGATTGTCTGGATCTCATAAGTCAGTATGGTGGAGCAAAGGTTAAGCAGACAGAGAAGATGTATGATGAGTATGCAAATCTTTGGAAAAAGGTTACAGAGCTGGAAAAGGAATCGGAACAGTTTGACAGTGTGGATTCAAAGCTTCAGGTGTGGAATGAAGTAGATGATATTATAAACAACAATATTTCTCCGCTTTTGGAGGTGACATCCAAGGATGATGTGATTGCACTTTTGGATGATATTTCAGACAGTTCGACTAAGGTTGACAAATCGGTTATTGCAGATGATATGAAGAAGCTTCAGGACAACATCGAGTCGACAAAGCAGAAGATAAACACGGTAAAGGAGGCTGAGAAAGAATGACATATGATATTTACAGGCTGATTTTTATCGTGGGTGCCATATCGTGTGCTGTAATGTTTGTGGTTTCAGTGATACTATTTATTACACTTAAAATTCCAAATGTAATTGGTGATTTAACAGGCAGAAATGCAAAAAAGGCAATTGAAAATATTAGAAAGCAGAATGAAGCCTCCGGTGGAAAAGCTTATAAGGCAAGTGCAGTTAATCTGGAAAGAGGCAGACTGACAGATAAAATGACTCCGTCAGGAAATTTGCAAAGACGTGGAATCACAAGCGGTTTTGGGGTTCATACAGAAAAAATCAGCACTATGAAGCTAGAACAGCAGGCATCTGTTGGAATGGATACAGATAATGAAAGTAATGAGACGATGGTTCTTGAACAGAATTACTCAAATGAGACAACAGTTCTCAGTCAGCAGAATGTTGGGGAAACAACGGTACTTTCCTCAAATATGCCACAGAATCCAAGCGATACTACGGTTCTCAATCAGTTTATGGTATTAGAGGATATTACCTTTATACATACAGATGAAATAATTTAAAGCAAAGGAGTGAGTAGCATGAGAAAACGCATGATGGCCTTTTTAATGGCCCTACTTATGGTTGTCACCATTTTGCCGGCAAACTTCACGATAGTTGAAGCGAATGATACAAATGGTGCTATCTACCTTAAGGTGACAGGTGCTTCGGAATGGACCAAGAAAGATGATATCAAGGTAACTGTTACTGACAGTACCGGAAAGGAAGTTGACCAAAAGTTTGTGAAGACCGAAGTGGTTGAGGCACAAACTGATTCTGGAAATACAAATCCAGATAATAAAAATCCAGATAATACCGATTCAGGTAATACCGATTTAGGTAATAACAATCCGGGTAATACTGATACCGGTAAGGATGATGCTGCTGGCAAGGATACTGAAAATATAGGCTCAGAAAGTGGCTCTGACAATTCAAATGAGCCTGTCGGACAGGCAGATGAACAGCAGGATGCTAAGCCTGTAGCACTCAATAGCATAAAAATTGATGTGACAGATCTTGTCAAGGACAGTAATTACTCTGTGGATATATCTTCTGATGGATATCTTTTCTGGAAGAAGGAATGCACTGCTGTGGAGGCTTCTTACAGTCCAGTTTATACAGAGGTTGCAATGGTTAAGGACACATATAAAGAGTTTGCTTTCTCCACAAATTTTAATGACTGGAAACCAGGTACTACTCAAACACTTGCTGTGAATGGCGCGGGTAATAATATTGTTAAATATGCATCTTCAGATCAGGAAACTGCAGCTGTTGATGAAACTACTGGTGAAGTAACTATAAAGAAAGCCGGAAAAGTTTCTTTTACGGCTACACTATCTGTTGGTGATAGTTATAAGACAATCACACAGTCTGATGTAACAATTGCAAAATTAGACCAGACACTTTCATTTACTGATGAAAATGCAGAGGTTTATGTAGGCGATGAGATTTCAACAATAGCAAAATCAAGTGCTAATGATGCGAAAGGAAAAATCACTTATAGTGTGGTTAAAGGAGAAGATTACATCACACAGGATGCTGATTTTGCAAACAATGGTAAATGGACTGCAAAGAGCTATAATAACAGTGCCGATGGAGTAAAAGTTACAATCAAGGCCGCTATTGCAGAGGATGATAAATATAACAGCACAGAGAATACATATACTACAACAATAAAGCCATATGCTTACGATGATTTTAGAAAATATTGTGAGGTAGTTGGAACATCAAATACTGCTTCAGATGGAAAAATCTGGTATTCAGAAGTGACTAAAATCAAGGCAAAAGATGGTTATAAAATCAAAGATTCTGATGGCAGCTTTGTAGAAGAAATTGCTATAGATGCCAATGGTATCACACAGGGCGAAAATCAATTTACTCTTGTTATTGGACAGGAAAAGAAAAATTCAGAAAATGAAACTGTATCTTATATCAATGAGGGAACAGTAAGTGGAGCATACAACTATGATAGTGTAAAACCTACACTTTCCATAGCAAAGGATAATGATGCAGACTGGATAAACAAAAAAGATGTGGAAATTAAAGCTTCACCGTCTGATGCTGGTTCGCAGATTGCGGCTGTTAAGTATACAGTGACAGATGAAAAAGATAAGCCGCTTCTTGAAGAAACAACAGTTAATCCTAATGCTGATGGAAGCTATCTGATTACATTACAGGCAAGTAAATTTGCCAATAAAGAAATCAAGGTTAATGTTACAGCATACGATAATGCAGGTCTTAGATCTGATACACAGACTAAGATAATCAAATTTGATACAGAACTGCCTAAGGCGGATCTGTCATTGAATAGTAATGAAGGTGAATATTATTTTACTGATAAAATATCTGTAGATATCAGTGCTACTGATAATTTTTCAGGCATCGCTGATATAAAAGCAGTTTATCTCACAGATGATGTGACAAGTGCTTCTGGATGGGACATTAAGAATTTCAATTGGGATGCTGAAAATGTTCAAAATCTTGGAGCTGATGCTAAGAGTGTAACAATACCATTTGCAGATACCACAAATGCAGGAAATGTGTATGTCAAGGTGACGGATAAAGCAGGAAATGAAAACATCACATCACTTTCTGATGATAAAAAATTCCACTTTGATAAGACTGCACCAACTGTAGGTATTGCATATTCTTCAGCTGATGAAAATACAACTAATGATAATTATTCACAGTTAAAGGATGGGGTAGAATACTACAACCATGACAGATATGCACAGATTACTGTAACAGATGCCTCTTTTAACAAAAATGCTACTCAAATTAAAGTAGCGGTTGATAATAAAAAGGCAGTAAATATATTAGATAACAAGGCAGAAGTACAAGGTGCTGCTATTGTAAAAACAGATAATGAAATCTGGACTGACAATAAAGATGGTTCATATACTGCAAAGCTTAAATTTACAGGTAATCATCTTTACAAAATTGAAGCTTCGTCAAAGGATTTAGCAGGAAATAAAACGGAGGAAGCTACTGTAGCTGATAGCAAATCAAAGGAATTCTATATTGATGAGGATGCTCCAGCTGGAAAAGTCCAGTTCTCAACAGATAAAACAAATGCAATTGGTAACTGGTGGAAAATTCTATTAAACTCATTCCCTGCAATATCTATTTTTAAACAAAATCAGTTGGATATCGTAGGTAGTGTGATTGACGGAAATTCCGGCATATGGACAGTCAGCTATTATGTAAATAAACTGGATACGGATACAGTTTTATCAGAGCAGCAGTTAAACGGTTTATCTGCTGGTAATTGGGAAAAAATTAAAATAAATAAATCAGATGATGGATACAGCTTTTGTGAGTCGTTAGACAAGTCCTATAATAAATATATAGTATATATAAAGATTGTAGATAACAGTGGAAATGTAAAATATATAAGTACAGAAGGTGCTATAATCGATAACGAAGCACCTGAAATCACAGAAGTCAATATAGTAGATAGTGATAAAAATAAGCTTGAAGACGAAAATGCAGATTTGTGGAAACAATCAAAGGTTTGTTTACAAGTAAAGGCTACTGATAATCTTTCCGGTATTGACAGATATGAGTATAAGCTTGAAGGGCTGAAAGACAATGGAACAGCTACTGGTACTGTCAAGTTGAAAGACACAAAGCTTGGAACCTTGAATGATGATTCAACAGTATTTGATCTTAAAAAGAGTGATTATTATGCAGCCGATACAAAGGCTCTTAAGGCTACAATAACAGTTTATGACAGGGCTAATAACTCTTCAACAGTTGAAAAAATAATCAATATTGATAAACAGGCTCCAACAGTTACCATCACCCGAGATGATGAGAACTTGAAGTTAGATAATAGCAAAGGCTGGAATAAAGATACCTTGACTTATACTGTTGTGGCAAAGGATGTAACAAGTGGTATTAAGGCAGAAAATGAAAATCCGGTTATTAATTATTATATTTACCTGGGTGGCAAGAAAATGAAAACCGGAAAGGTAAATGTTATAGACAAGAAATTGGATGCTTCCGGAGCTTATACAGAGGTTGTAGGAAATATAACTATTTCAAAAGATAAAGCTTATGATTCTAATAATTTAACGATTGATGTAGATACCATAGATGTAGCTGGAAATAAGTCTGTGTCATCAGCTGATACAACGGATACAGCAAAGTATGATTTTACAGCTCCGACTGCAAAATTGGAGTTACAAGATGGAGTTGATGGTGATAAGTGGTTTACCAATGGTGCTACATTCACTGTTACTGCGCAGGACAATACTTCAGGAATTGAAAAAGTATGCTATACAATCAAAAAAGCAGATGGAACTTATGTTGGAGAAAGTGCTGATGCTCCGGTAGAATTAATAACCGGTGTTGAAAGTGATGTAAAAAAGTATACAGATAGTATTAGTATACCTGATGCGGCTAATTATGATACTGATAATTTGACAATCACAACATATACATATGACTTTGCCGGAAATAAGACAGAATGTAGTCAGACAATTAAGTTTGATACAACAAACCCTACTGCTGATTTGACAGTAAATGCTGGTGCTAACCAGGATGGCTGGTTTAATTCCGGTGCAACATTTAGTGTAAAAGCATCAGATGCGACATCAGGTGTTGATAAAGTAGAATATATTGTAAAAGCCAGCAAGGATTCAAATGAAAATCTGACAAGTGGTACATTAACTTCTGATACATTGCAGAAATCAGATAATGGTGATCTGACAGGAACAATAACAATTCCGAAAGATGCGTATTATGATTCAAAGAACCTTTATGTTGAAACTAAAACGTATGACAAAGCAGGAAATAAGACAGAATGTAGTCAGACAATCAAGTTTGATACAACACATCCTACAGCAGGTATAAGCTTTGACAAGGAAATGAAAAACAGCCTTAGTGACAAGGGTGGCTTTGAGGGTGCAAAGCATTTCTACAATAGAGATGTGAAGCTTTATGTAACAGCAAATGATGCTACATCAGGAATCAAATCAATCAAGTACTATGTAACTGCTGCCGGAGATGTACCGACAGAGGAAACCTGGGCTGATACAACAAATAAAAATGTTAATAGTATTCTCCCAGAAAAACAGGCAGGAACAAATGACAAGCTGAATATTCCGATAACAATATCGGATAAGTTTGCTAATTCAGCAGATAATCTCGGTGCAATCAATGTCTATGTTCAGGTTATAGACACAGCAGACAATGAGACAGTTGTCAGCCTGAAGGATGATGAGAAAGATGAGACATTCAGGATTGATACAACAAAGCCGGAGATTAATGTAGAGTATGCCACTGAGAAGGCTGCATACAGTGTAGTTGATGGTGCTGAGTATTACAATACAGAGCGTACAGCTAAAGTATCGGTTAAGGAAAACAGTGTATTCTTTAATCCGAAGCTTGTAAATATCTGGGTATCAGAGGATGGCGGAAAAGAAGTTGATATCAATAATAGTGATAAGCTTCCTAATGGTATCGTAAAGGATAGTGACTGGACTCTTGGAGCCGGAAAAGATGCTGTAAGTACACTTACTGTTACGTTTACCAATAATCATAAGTATACCGTCCGTGTAGAAGCACAGGATTTGGCTGAGAATAAAGCAGATGGATACAAAATCAATAAATCTAATACATTTATTATTGATAAGAAAAATCCAACAGGTAACATGAAGTATAATTATCTGTCACAGGGAACTGACACTACATGGACGTCATTTGCAGATTGGAAGAATATCTTAAATGGTGGCAAATACGAGATTTCGCGTTTCTCTAAGGGAAAGATGTATGTTTCAGGTAGTGTAAGAGATGAATTCAGCGGAGTAAAAGAAGTAAGCTACAACGTTTCAAACAAGGATGGTGTATTTGCGGATGTGTCAGGAGTTACATCATGGACACCGATGAAATCAACTGGTAAGGATGGCTCATATGCTATCAGTTTACCGGAAAATGACATGAACTATGTTGTCTATCTGAAGATTGTAGATTATTCAGGAAATGTATCATATGTCAGCACAAATGGAGCAGTGCTTGATACACAGGCACCGAAGATTAATGTAACACTTCCGACTGATATCAATGGCATCTACGCTTCAAATGTAAATGTTGGCGTGTCAGTATCGGACAATGCAGCAACAGGTGTTGTTTCAGGTATCAGAAGTGTATCATACAAGGTAACAAGCCTGGGTCAGCAGACACAGACAGGAGATTTGTATACATACACTGCAACAGCAGGAAGCCTGAATGATCTGACTAAGTCAGTATCAAGAAATTTCACAGTTGATGCGGGATTAAACAACAGTAATGATGTACAGATCGAAGTGACAGCTGTTGATAATGCAGGAAACACTTATAAGACAACAAATGTAATCAAGATTGATATCACGGCGCCTACGATTGAAGTAAGCTATGATAATAACAGTGGAGATACAACATTTGGAGATGATACTTACTTTAAGGAGTCAAGAACAGCAACAGTTAAGGTTACTGAGCGTAACTTTGACCCTGCAAAGGTAATCCCTGTAATAGAGGCCAGTGCCGGAGGTGTTCCTTCTATATCAGGATGGACTACAGTTGGTGGCTCTGGAAACGGAGATGACACAGTTAATATTGCTACAATATACTATGGAAACGATGCTGATTATACCTTCAATATTTCAGCAGAGGATATCGTAGGAAACAAGAGCGGTGATGTCAATTATGGTAACTCACTTGCACCTACAAAATTTACTGTAGATAAGACTGTTCCGGTGATTTCAGTAGCATATGATAATAATAATGCAGCAGAGGCTGGCTTTTATAAGGAGCAGAGAACTGCTACTGTGACAATTCAGGAGCACAATTTTGAGACAAGCAGAGTTGTCCTCACAATGAATGCGACAGACAATGGAAATCCTGCTTCAGCGCCTACAATAAGTGGCTGGTCAGGAAGCGGTGATACACATACGGCAACAATTAGTTTTGCATCAGACGCTGTTTACACATGGACACTTGCATACACAGACAAGGCAGGAAACAAGGCAAATGACCTTGAGAATCAGAGCTTCTGCGTTGATCTTACAAAGCCTGCCATAACAATAAGTGGAATAAATCCTAATTCAGCAAACAATACTGATGGAAATATTGGTTTTGCTATTGAATGCACAGATACCAACTTTGGCACATTTACTCCGGTACTGACAGCTGTAGTATATGAGAATGGTTCTTTTGCAACAAAAGAAATAGAAGGAAGCGCTTCATCCGTTGGAAATGGAGAGAGGATTGAGTATGGAAACCTCGAGGAGGATGGAATGTACTCACTCAGATGTGCAGCTGTAGACAAGGCCGGAAATGCCTATGATACTGTAAATATTGTTGATGAAGATGGAGTAACTTCAACTGTAAACCTGCAGGATGGAGATAATCTCATTGATTTCTCTGTCAACAGAAATGGCTCAACATTTGCATTAAATGATTACTCAATGGATGTAGTTAATGACTATTATGTACAGGAAACTGCAGAGGATATCGTATTCTACGAGACTAATGCTGATGAACTCTTAAACTACAATATCAAGCTTAATGGCAATGCCCTTAAGGAAGGTAACGACTACAAGGTAACAGAGTCAGGAGGAGACGGAAGCTGGTACAGATACGAGTATGCTGTAAATAAATCACTTTTTGATGATGAAGGTGAATACAATCTCGTCGTTGAGTCAGAGGACAAAGCCACATCAATGGCATATAGTGATTTGAAAAACGTTTCAGCTGATTTTGTAATTGATAAGACAGCTCCAACTTTCACAATCAGTGGAATTGAGGAAGACGGTAATTACAGAGGAACATCACAGAACGTAACTCTTGTTCCTACAGATGATGGAGGAAAGCTTGGACATGTCAAAGTTACAATACTTGACAAGGATGGAAAAGAACAGAAAGTCATTTCTGATATGTCAGGCGATGAACTTACAAAGTACCTGAATGGAAATGATGGAAAGATTAAATTTAAGGTACCGGAGGGCGTAAATCAGCAGGTTGCAATACTTTGTGCAGACTGCTCCATCGGAACAGATGGTGGAACCAATACAACTGATTTTATTTACAAGGGTATAACAGTTTCATCAAACGCTTTCATTCTTTTCTTTGAGAATAAGCCGCTGTTTTATGGTGTGCTGGGTGTAGTTGCAGCAGCAATAATCGTACCAACAGGTTTTGTAATCTATAAAAAGAAAAGAAAAACTAAAAAAGAAGCATCAGAACAGTAAATTAATGATTTGAATAGGAGCCGGTCACAAGATCGGCTCTTACTAAATAATTTGAGGGATGGACAAAGTAACACGTATATGCATAATACTAATCAATCACAAGCCCGTTACAACAAGATATATCACACCAAGCACCCAGCTTGAAAATATGCCGTACAGTATCACAGGACCTGCAATCCTAAATATCTGACAGCCTATGCCAAATACCTGCCCTTCGACCTGAAATTCACATGAGGACGAGCATACTCCGTTTGCAAAGCCTGTTATAGGAACGAGAGCGCCTGCGCCTCCCCAGTTTGCGAGTGGTGCATACAGATTTAGCGCTGTCAGTATGCAGCTTATGAGAATCAAAATCATGCTGCACCAGGCCGAGGCCTCGTCGCTGCTTAACCCAAAGTATTGTGTGCAGGTATTTACTATGAGCTGTCCGATAGTGCATATGATTCCGCCGAGTATAAATGCCTTTAGCATGTTTGCAGAAAGGCAGTGAGTAGGTGTGACGCGCTTTACATATTTGTTATATTCATCATTTCGTTTTTCTTTTTGGTCAGTAGTCATGTTTTCAGACCTCCTTTTTTATAGGATGACCGTATTTTTTAAATGTATTCATATATGTGATTTAGTTATTTGATTTGGGTATAGTTACTTATTAGAATTAAATATGAAGGATATATCAAATAATCCTTGCTACTTTCTGCTTTAAATAGTAGAATTGTAGCAAGGATTATTTTTGCGCGGTAGCGCATCAAAGTAATAAATCACAGCAAAGCATATAATTGCGATAAATAATGCAAGTATTTTGCAATAAAGAAAAGGAGACACATATATGTATACACTTGACGACATCAAGAAAGAAGATCAGGAGATTGCAAGCGCCATCACAGACGAATTTGAGCGCCAGAACAGCCACATCGAGCTTATTGCTTCTGAGAACTGGGTAAGCCCTGCTGTTATGTCAGCTATGGGAAGCATTCTCACCAATAAGTACGCTGAGGGATATCCGGGAAGAAGATACTATGGCGGCTGCGAGTGCGTGGACGAGGTAGAGGAGCTTGCCAGAGAAAGAGCCAAGAAGCTTTTCGGCGCAGAGTATGTAAATGTACAGCCGCACTCAGGTGCTCAGGCCAACATGGCAGTACAGTTCGCCATCTTAAAGCCTGGCGATACCATTATGGGAATGAATCTTGACCACGGCGGACACCTCACACATGGTTCACCGGTCAACTTCTCAGGCTCATATTTCCATGTAGTGCCTTATGGAGTAAATGACGAGGGCTTCATCGATTACGACAAGGTAGAGGAGATCGCCCTTGAGTGCAAGCCAAAGATGATTATCGCAGGTGCATCTGCATATGCGAGAACTATAGATTTCAAGCGTTTCAGAGAGATTGCAGACAAGGTAGACGCAGTGCTCATGGTTGATATGGCTCATATCGCAGGACTTGTAGCCGCAGGACTTCATCCAAGTCCAATCCCATATGCACATGTCACTACAACCACTACACACAAGACTCTCCGCGGACCTCGAGGAGGAATGATTCTCTGCAGTCAGGAGATGCAGGATAAGTACAATTTCAACAAGGCTATTTTCCCGGGAATCCAGGGTGGACCTCTCATGCACGTTATCGCTGCAAAGGCAGTCTGCTTCAAGGAAGCATTACAGCCTGAGTTCAAGGAGTATCAGAAGCAGATTGTAAAGAATGCACAGGCACTTTGCAAGGGTCTTCAGAGCCGTGGCATCAAGATTGTATCAGACGGCACAGACAACCACCTCATGCTTGTAGACTTAACTCCGTTTGGTCTCACAGGAAAATCTATCGAGAAGCTTCTCGATGCGGCTCATATCACAGCTAACAAGAATACTATTCCTAACGACCCACAGAAGCCATTTGTCACAAGTGGTATCCGTCTCGGAACACCTGCTGCTACATCAAGAGGCTTAAAGGAGGATGATTTTGACAAGGTTGCAGAGGCAATCGCCATGATCATCAAAGAGGGTGAGAGCGCAGTTGAGCCTGCAAAGGCTATCATCAAGACACTTACTGACAAGTATCCTCTTGCATTTTAAGGGTTTTCAGAGTAAAATGTTATAAGTTATAAAAACATAATACTTTGGAGGAATTATGATAGACTTAAAGTTTTTAAGAGAGAATCCGGATCTCGTAAAAGAAAATATTAAAAAGAAATTCCAGGACCACAAGCTTCCGCTCGTCGATGAAGTAATCGAGTATGACAAGAAGGCCAGAGAAGCACAGCAGGAGGCAGATGATCTTCGTGCAAAGAAGAATCAGGTTTCTAAGCAGATTGGTGCTCTTATGGCACAGGGCAAGAAGGAAGAGGCTGAGGCTGTAAAGGCTGAGGTAGCACAGATTTCAAAGCGCCTCACAGAGCTTGAGCCGCTCGAGAAAGAGTATCAGGACAAGGTGCTTGAGGATATGATGAAGATTCCAAACATCATCGATCCATCAGTTCCAATCGGAAAGGATGATACCTTCAACGTGGAGAACGAGAAGTTTGGTGAGCCTGTTGTTCCTGATTTCGAGATTCCTTATCATACAGATATCATGGAGAGATTTGACGGAATAGACCTTGATGCAGCAGGAAAGGTTGCAGGAAACGGTTTCTATTATCTGATGGGAGATATCGCACGTCTTCACTCAGCCATGACAGCATATGCGCGTGACTTCATGATTGGAAAGGGCTTTACATACTGTATCCCACCATTCATGATCCGTTCAAATGTCGTAACAGGCGTTATGAGCTTTGAGGAGATGGATGCCATGATGTACAAGATTGAGGGAGAGGATCTCTACCTTATCGGCACATCTGAGCACTCAATGATCGGTAAGTTCATCGATACAATAAACGATGAGTCAAAGCTTCCATACACACTCACAAGCTACTCACCTTGCTTCCGTAAGGAAAAGGGTGCACACGGCATTGAGGAGAGAGGTGTTTACCGTATCCATCAGTTTGAGAAGCAGGAGATGATTGTTGTCTGCAAGCCACAGGATTCAAAGGAATGGTATGAGAAGATGTGGAAGTACACAGTAGAGCTTTTCAGAAGTCTCGATGTGCCTGTCCGTACTCTTGAGTGCTGTTCAGGAGACCTCGCAGATCTCAAGGTTAAATCATGCGACGTAGAGGCATGGTCACCAAGACAGAAGAAGTACTTCGAGGTTGGAAGCTGCTCTAACTTAGGCGATGCACAGGCAAGACGTCTTAAGATTCGTGTAAAGGGCGAGGATGGCAAGAAATACTTTGCACATACTCTTAACAACACAGTTGTTGCTCCACCACGTATGCTCATCGCATTCCTTGAGAACAACCTGAATGAAGATGGCTCTGTAAATATCCCTAAGGCACTTCAGCCATACATGGGTGGTACAGAGAAGCTTATTCCGAAGCACTAGTTTTTGAAATAAATTAGTTCATGTAAATATAACAGCCGTAGCTGCGATTGAAAAAGAAAATCGCGGTTACGGCTGTTTTGTAGTTAATGACCTTATCAATATTTATGTCAGAGATGATAAGCAAATACAGAAGGCTTTTGACAAAAACGGTCATGCAAATTTCTTTTGATAAACGGCGTTGACACCAAATGTGATACCATGTATAATATAGATAGGAGGTATTCAGAATGTCAAAATGGGATAAACTATTAACGAGAATATGTGCTTTGTCAAAAGACCTCCGGTTTGATGAATTGCGTAAGGTATTGGAAAGCTATGGATATGTAATGAATGCCCCAAAGGGCGGAAGCAGTCATTACACGTTCAGAAAAGCCGGATGTCAACCGATTACGATACCGAAGCATGAACCTATCAAAAAAGTGTATGTTGAGATGGTAAAACAGATTGTGGAAGGTGAGGCGGTGAATGATGAAAACGCTGAATGATTATTTTACAATGAATTATCGTATGGAAATTATAGAGGATAAGGATGAGGGTGGTTTTGTGGTTTCATTTCCGGAGCTCCCGGGATGTATTACCTGCGGAGAAACAGTAGAATCCGCTGTCGCAAACGCTTTAGATGCCAAGAAAGCATGGTTAGAAGCTGCTATGGAAGATGGTATTGAAATCCATGAGCCGGACAGCTTAGAGGATTATTCTGGACAGTTTAAACTTAGAATTCCACGAAGTCTTCATCGTTCACTTGCAGAACATTCTAAGAAGGAAGGTATCAGCATGAATCAGTATTGTGTATATCTTCTTTCCAGAAACGATGCAGTTTATTCAAAATTATAGACTAAATGAAATAGGGGGTGTTCTGTTATGTTTTTTCTTATAGCGAAGGATAATGAATGGGCTGGATTGCTTAGTAGTCTGGATATGTTTTCTGATGATTTTATGGAAGAAGGACGGATACAGCCTGAAGTACAGGTAAGGGAAGATTTTTAATGAATTTACAGAGAAGAAAATCCCTTACCAAATACTTCACTGGTGCTCATCACAGACATAAAAGCGTGCAGCTTATTCTGATGTATGAAGCTCCTAAGCTCCACGGCCTGCTTCTTTGTGAGAGTGCTGAAAACTATATAGTTTCTCTCACCGGTGTAAGCACCTCGTGCCTCCACATATGTGGCACTTTTCTCCAGCGTGTTAGTAATATAATCGCATATCACATCCTTGTCATCGCAGATAAGCATTATGGATTTTCTGAGCATGATATTTTCGATGATTGCATCAATCATAAATGATTTCACAACAAGTCCGACAAATGAATACAGAGCAGTCTTTATGTCAAATACAAAGCAGGCGATGATAATCATGACGAGGTCGGTGAGAAATAAAGCCATGCCAATATTTTCTACATGTGCATATTTTTTTACAATCATGGCGATGACATCGGTTCCGCCACTTGAAGCACCTACATAGAAAAGCAGTGCAGATGCGATTGCAGGAAGAGCGATGGCAAAAATCAGCTCAAGCATTGGCTCGTTTGAGAGAGGATGAGTGAGCGGGTCAAGCTTTTCAAGCACCAGAAGCTCAACAGACAAAAGTATTGTGGCATAGGTGGTCTTAATAGCAAAGTCTTTGCCAAGGAAGAAAAAGCCCACTACAAGCAGGAGCATGTTCACAATAGTAGAAAACATACTCGCTGAGAGAGGTGTTATCTTCGCAAAAACAACTGCGGCACCGGTTACGCCACCGAAGGTGAAGTTGTTTGGGAACTTGAAATAGTATACACCGATTGCCATGATGGTGATACTGAGTGTCATTATCAGAAAATTTTTTATCTGTTTAAGCATTTGTTGTTCTCCTTGCTTTCTTTTGTATTATTAATCGTTCAAATCTAAATATTTATTTGCATGGATAGTGTAGGACGATGAATGTCTGATGTCAATATAATCCGTGAAATAAATTATAAGTATTATTTCTATAAAAGATATATTATATTAGTAAAACTAATAAGAATAATTACAATATATAATTGGAAAATTTAGCACTATGAAGGTATACTATAGGTATTGAACGAATTGCAGATTATTAGGAGGAACAATAATGGATTACAAGAATTCAGGTGTTGATATCGAGGCAGGTTACAAGTCAGTAGAGCTTATGAAAAAGCATGTAAAGGAGACTATGAGACCGGAGGTGTTAGGTGGTCTCGGAGGCTTCTCAGGAGCATTCTCACTTGCTTCCATCAAGGATATGGAGGATCCGGTGCTTTTATCGGGAACAGATGGCTGCGGAACTAAGGTAAAGCTTGCTTTCATCATGGACAAGCATGATACAATCGGAATCGATGCAGTTGCCATGTGCGTAAATGATGTGGCATGTGCAGGCGGTGAGCCATTATTTTTCCTTGATTATATAGCATGTGGAAAGAACTATCCGGAGAAGATTGCTACAATCGTAAGCGGTGTGGCAGAGGGCTGTAAGCAGTCAGGCTGTGCACTCGTTGGTGGTGAGACAGCAGAGCATCCGGGTCTTATGCCTGAGGACGAGTATGACCTTGCAGGCTTTGCAGTTGGTGTGGTTGACAGAAAGGACATCATCACAGGCGAGAGATTAAAGGATGGTGATGTACTTATCGGAATGGCATCAACAGGCGTACACTCAAATGGATTTTCACTTGTCAGAAAGATTTTCAAGATGGACAAGGAGACATTAAATACATATCATGAGGAGCTTGGCACTACACTTGGAGAGGCACTTCTTGCCCCTACAAGAATCTATGTAAAGGCTCTTAAGGCTGTAAAGGACGCAGGAGTCACAGTAAAGGCCTGCAGTCATATTACAGGCGGCGGCTTCTATGAGAATATCCCACGTATGCTTATCGATGGCAAGCGTGCCGTAATTGAGAAAAACAGCTACCCTGTTCCACCAATCTTTAAAATGATGGCTAGAGAGGGAAATGTCGAGGAGCAGATGATGTACAATACCTACAACATGGGACTTGGAATGATTGTCGCAGTTGACCCTGCAGACGTGGACAAGACTATGGAGGCTATGAAGTCTGTCGGAGATACACCATACGTAGTCGGAAAGATTATTGACGGCGAGAAGGGTGTAGATCTCGTATAATAACATTCAATATATTGTTAATAATTGTATACATCGTTGCGAGGAAAAAGAATGAAAATTGCAGTATGTGTATCGGGTGGCGGCACCAATCTTCAGGCCATCATAGATGCAATAGATAACGGAACAATTACAAACACACAGATAGAGGTTGTTATCAGCAACAACGCAGATGCATATGCACTTGAGAGAGCAAAAAAAGCAGGAATAAAGGCAGTATGCATCTCGCCAAAGAGCTATGAAAGCAGAGCTGCCTTCAATGAAGATTTCTTAAAGCAGCTTAACTCATATCATGTGGATTTAGTCGTACTGGCAGGCTTTCTGGTAGTGATTCCACTTGAGATGATAAAGCAGTACAGAAACAGAATCATAAATATCCATCCATCGCTCATACCATCTTTCTGCGGCACAGGCTACTATGGTCTTAAGGTGCATGAGGGAGTGCTTGCACGAGGTGTGAAGGTGACAGGTGCCACCTGCCACTTTGTGGATGAAGGCACAGACACAGGCCCTATTATTTTACAGAAGGCAGTCGAGGTAAAGCAGGGTGACACACCTGAGGTGCTTCAGCGCAGGGTTATGGAGCAGGCTGAGTGGAAAATCATGCCACACGCTATCGACCTGATAGCAAATGGCAGGGTGTCAGTAGAAGACGGACATGTTATTATAGATGAGAAGTAATGACAGTGCTGTAAGTAATTAGTATGTAAACACAGATAGATTATGATTACCGGACAATGAAAAGCTTATATTATAGCTTAGGTATAGGAGGCAAAAATGAAGGTATTAGTAGTAGGAAGCGGCGGAAGAGAGCATGCAATATGCAGGGCTGTTGCAAAGAGCCCACGCGTTGACAAGATATACTGTGCACCGGGCAATGCAGGTATCGCAGCACTTGCAGAGTGTGTGCCAATCGGTGCGATGGAATTTGATAAGCTCGTATCATTTGCAAAGGATAATGCCATTGATTTTACAATCATCGGCATGGATGATCCGCTTGTAGGTGGTATCGTTGACGAGTTTGAAAAGGCAGGGCTCAAGTGCTTCGGACCAAAGAAGAATGCAGCTATTCTTGAGGGCTCAAAGGCATTTTCAAAGGACCTCATGAAAAAGTATAATATCCCTACTGCGGCATATGAGAATTTTACTGATGCCAAAGAGGCTCTTAAATATTTAGAGACAGCAAAGTTCCCTATCGTGTTAAAGGCAGACGGACTTGCTCTTGGAAAGGGTGTGCTTATCTGTAATACTCTTGAGGAGGCAAAAGAGGGTGTCAGAACAATCATGGAGGACAAGAAGTTCGGAACAGCCGGAAACACCATGGTAGTTGAGGAGTTCATGACAGGCCGTGAGGTTTCAGTGCTTTCATTTGTAGACGGAAAGACTATCAAGATTATGTCATCTGCGCAGGATCACAAGCGTGCAGGCGATGGTGATACAGGCCTTAATACAGGCGGCATGGGCAATTTCTCACCTAGCCCGTTCTATACCGATGAGGTCGATGATTTCTGCAAGAAGTATATTTATCAGGCAACTGTAGATGCTATGGCTAAAGAGGGCAGACCTTTTACAGGAGTTATCTTTTTCGGACTCATGCTCACAGAGGATGGACCAAAGGTGCTTGAGTACAATGCAAGATTCGGAGATCCTGAGGCACAGGTTGTGCTTCCTCGTATGAAGAATGATATCATTGATGTGATGGAGGCCTGTGTAGACGGAACTCTTGACACAATAGATCTTCAGTTTGAGGACAATGCATGCGTATGCGTGGTTCTGGCATCAGACGGATATCCTGTCAAGTATGAGAAGGGCTTTAAGATAACTGGCTTTGAGAAGTTTGACGGCAAAGAGGATTATTACTGCTATCATGCCGGCACCAAATTTGATGATGAAGGAAATATCGTCACAAACGGAGGACGTGTGCTTGGTATTACTGCAACAGGCGCCACACTCAAGGAGGCCAGAGCCAAGGCTTACGAGGCAACAGAGTGGGTACAGTTTGATAATAAATACATGAGACATGATATCGGAAAGGCAATAGATGAGGCATAAGGGTATTATTTTTGATATGGATGGCACTCTCTGGGATTCAGCAGAGAATGTGGCAAAATCATGGAATAAGGCCATAGCAGATTATGGCTATGAGAGGGCACCTATCACAAAAGAAGATATGTATTCAGTAATGGGAAAGACAATGGATGTACTGGCATCCATTATCTTTCCTAATTGTACTTGCAGAGATGAGTTAATTAATGTATGCTATAGAGAAGAAAACGATTACCTGACCGTTCATGGGGGAGAGCTTTATCCTGATGTTGAAAAGACACTTGATGAGCTGTCAGAAAGATATGACCTTTATATAGTCAGCAATTGCCAGCGTGGTTATATAGAGTCTTTTTTTGCGTACCACGGACTTGGCAGGTATTTTAAGGATACTGAGTGCTACGGCAACAATGAGCTTGAGAAGTCAGAAAACATAAAGCTTATTGTAGAGCGCAATAATATAGATGAGGCAGTGTATGTAGGTGACATACAGGGAGACTACGATTCTAGCAAAAAGGCAGGAGTTAAGTTCATCCATGCAGCATACGGGTTCGGCACAATAGATGACGATGTGCCTGCTATTCGCAAATTCTCTGAGCTGCCGCGGGTGGCTGACAGAGTATTTGAGGAAATTGAAAAGCACTGATAAGAATTTAGTTTGAAGCAAAGTTTATGAATATGTTGTAGATAATGGGGTTTCCGCATGGAAGATAAGCGTAACAGAGGGAGAAGAATTACAGATAGAATAACAGAGGCTTACTATGAGCTGATGAAGATTGTTGCAGAAAACAATCATGAGCGCATGTTTGAGTACTATGTGGAAGATGATGAGGCATATATTTTCAAAATAGTCAACTCTTCTCCGGCTCAGGAGACAGTATATCCGGTTTTTAAACAAAATATTGACACATACATGTCAGAGTGTCCGGCAGACAGCATCGAATGCTTCAAAAAGCAGCTTGATAAATGTCTGCTTCGGCCTATGCGTACTGCATTCCAGCTTAGTTTTATATCAGAGGATGGCAAGAGCAAGCCGGTTGAGATGTACATGGTCAGCATACCTGATTTGGATAAAAAGGTATGTATGGTAGTTGGAGTAATGTTTGATATCAGAGATGAAAATGGGCTTTTGGACTCGCTGACAGGAACATACAATCACCTTGCATTTGAGAATAAATGTACATCACTTATCAGGCAAAAGGGAACAAAGCTTTTATTTGTGATGCTTGATGTGGATGATTTCAAGATAGTAAATGACACCTTGGGACACAATGTAGGGGATAGGGTATTAAGCCAGACAGGACAGGTGCTTAAGGAAGCAGTTGGAGCCAATGGTATAGTTGGCAGGCTTGGCGGTGATGAGTTTGCAGCGATCGTATTTGGATTAGAGGACAGTGATGCTGTGGACGAGTTCTGCGTAAAGCTGTCAGGAAGACTGAAGAATATTATCTTTGATATGGAGTATTCTGCATCAATCGGCATGACTACCGGCGATGACAGAGAGCTGACCTTTAAGGATCTGTACTATGAGGCGGATCAGGCTATGTATTACTCTAAGAGGCAGGGAAAGAATCGCATATCGTTTTTCAATTCTATCAGGAAAAATGATATAACCGTTCCGCATAATTCCTGCACTCCTTCCAATACAGATGTATCCTGCAGGATGTCAGATATGGAGATATTCTCGTATGATGAAATGCCGGACTATATACTTGCAGTAGATGAGGAGAGCCGTAGAATAGTATTTGTCAATAAGGCTATCAGAAATTCAAGCGTTATGACAGCATCTCAGATTGATGAATTTATTTCAAAGCCGTTTGAGGATGGGTTTATTGATTTGTTTTTACGGAAAAAAGAGCAGGGAAACAGAGTATCGGTTTTTTCAGGAAAGGATCATCCCGACAATATAGTTGCAAAGCTTTTAGGCGAAAAGAAGCTCATAATCAAGCTGAATCATAAGGATTATAATGGCTATAGACTGCTCAAGATGATAGATTTGAGTGATGAGTCAAAGCTGAATGCTGTTATGAGACGGATAATCAGCTACAGGTCGTTTATGCAGAATTTCATTGATGCTGTTAATGATACCACCGAAGGCTTGGGGTATAGGAACTATTTACGGCTGCTTAGAGAGTTTTATAATGCAGATTGTGTGGCTGTCATTTATAATGGAGAGAGTGCGTGGGACACAATTGAGGAGATACATATACCAAGTGCTAAGATTATGGCAAAGGTGGTTAATGAATCTGTTTCAAGAGGTGCAATTACAGATTTTCTCGCTCTGTTTAATGACACCGGCCGTGTGTTTATAAGTGATATTCAGTCAATTGAGGGTGAATACAGGGATTTATTCAAGCGTATGGCTGATGTCAGAATATGGTCTACATCTGCTGTTCTTCTAAACAAGGGGGAACAATGCTTTGGTGCCATCGTGGTTATGAATCCAAGAGCCAATTCAGGAAGTCTGGATTTGATTGAAATGATTGGTATTTCAATATCGAATAATCTGTTTTATGAGAAGGCGAGGGCAGAGTATGAGTACAGGCTCAATTTTGACCAGGTCACAGGCTTAAGAAAGAGAGAAACCTTTAATAATTTGGGAGAGAGCTATGTGGAGTATGACTGCAGCTTTATGGGAGTATTTGCATCAGATATCATAAGGCTTTCAGATATAAATGAAAAATTTGGGTATATGGCAGGAAATGCGCGTCTTAGGATGGTTGCAGATGTGATCAGGGGCGTTTTTACAGGCTATGATATATACAGGTACGAGCAGGATGAGATAGTTGTTTTTTGCAAGGATATTGATAAAAAATCATTTATGGGACTTGTCAGGATAGTAAGGGAAAGCCTTGATGATCTGGATGTCTCAGTATCGACAGGCTTTAGTTGGACGGACAAGCCCGACATAGCAAGGCAGCTCTCAGAGGTTCGCTTAATGTATGATATTGAAAAGGACGCAAAGCTTAAGAGTCTTGACAGTATAATGAGAAATAAGGTATTTAAGGATGTGGTTTCTGAGATTGAAAAGGGAAGCTTCATGGTGTATTATCAGCCGAAGGTTGATTCAAGAACAGGCATCACAGTCGGGGCGGAGGCCCTTATCAGATTTTTTGATGAGGCTCATGGCGTTGTAGGGCCAATTCATTTTATCGAGATTTTAGAAGAAAACAGATGCTCGCATCTTATTGATTTATTTGTACTTGATGAGGTATGCAAGGCGCAGAAGCTTCGCTGTATAAGTGACAGGAGAGTGGTTCCGGTATCTGTGAATTTTTCAAAAAATACACTGGAATATGCAGACCTCCTGGATCATGTGAAGGAGATAATGAACAGGTATGATCTACCGGAGGGGCTTGTTGAGATAGAGATAACAGAGTCTGTTGGTGATATGGATATTGTATTGATAAATAATATCGCGCAGTCGCTGATTTCAATGGGCTTTCGTCTTTCGATGGATGACTTTGGCACGAAGTATTCAAATCTTGAGATGCTCTTTAAGTTTCCGTTCAGCATTGCTAAAATTGACCGTTCCCTGGTCAAGAATCTCGAGAGCAATGAGAAGAGCAGGATTATGTTAAAGCACCTCATATCCATGATTATGGAGCTTGGCATAGAGTGTGTTGCCGAGGGGGTAGAGAATGAGGAGCAGGTAAGGCTATTACAGCAGTTTGGCTGTAATATTATTCAGGGCTATTTCTATTCAAAGCCGGTTACACTTGATGTTTTCACGAGTGAGTTCGTGGAAAAAACAAGGAATCAATTGTGATTCACAATTTTATATACAATGCAGCTATTAACAGGCGCCTGTAGCAGGAAAGCGGATAACAGCTGTAAAAAAAGATAATAGGAAAGGAAGAAAAATGTTAGAAAAAATCTTCAAACTCAAACAAAACAACACAACGGTCAAGACAGAGATTCTTGCCGGTCTGACAACATTCATGACCATGGCATACATCATTGCTCTTAACCCAAACCTCCTCACCGGATTTGGTGCTGAGGGAACAAAAGCACTATGGAACGGAGTGTTCCTGGCAACATGTATTGCTTCGGCAGTCGGTATGTTTGTCATGGCATTTCTTGCCAACAAGCCATTTGCACTGGCTCCGGGTATGGGACTTAACAGCTTCTTTGCTGTAGTAGTTGCCAATATCGTAAGCATCACAGGCCTGTCATATGTTGATTCATTCCAGGCTGCACTGTGTATCATCCTTATTGAGGGTATTTTATTCTTTATACTTTCAATATTCAATATCCGTGACAAGATAGTAGATGCCATTCCTTATGGTGTCCGCATGGGTATTTCACCGGCTATCGGTCTTATGCTTTTAAATATCGGCTTTGGCTCAAATGCCGGTGTTTACTCAAAGGATGGCGGACCATTTTATGTGATGAAGGATTTCTTCGGTGCACTCACACCGGGACTTGCCAAAACAAATATGACAGATGGATATTCTTCAATGGTGCTCACTGTTGTTACTATGTTCATCGGACTTTTTGTTATCATTATTTTAGCTCATAAGGGCGTCAATGGAGCAGTACTTTTTGGTATGCTTGCAGCCTGCGTAGTTTACTGGGTAGGAGAGGCTATATTCTTTGGAACAAATCCTTTTGCATCACTTGCAACAGCTTCATTTGTGCCACAGTTTAAGGATATGGCAGATACAACACTGTTCAAGTTCGATTTCAAGGATTTCATCAGTATTGGATGGTTTACAGCAATTTCACTCATCATCACATTCTGTATCATAGATATGTTTGATACCATCGGAACACTTGTTGGTACTGCATCACGAGCAGGAATGGTTGACAAAGAGGGAAATATGCCAAACATGAAGGAGGCTTTGGTTTCCGATTCAGTTGCCACAGTGGTTGGTGCCGTAACAGGTACATCTACAGTAACAACTTTTGTTGAGTCTGCATCAGGTGTAGAGGCCGGTGGACGAACAGGTCTTACAGCTTTCACAACAGGTATCCTGTTCCTTGCATGCATATTTATAGCACCGCTTGCAGCAATCATTCCTGCCGCAGCAACATCATCAGCACTTATCTATGTTGGTATCCTGATGCTTGGCGGTCTTAAGAAGGTGGATTTCGAGGATCTCTCACAGGTTGCTCCGGTAGCACTCATGCTTATTGCAATGCCTATCTCCGGATCTATCGGACATGGTATAGGTCTTGGACTTATCACATATACTGTACTCAAGGTCTTTACAGGAAAAGCAAAGGAGGTTTCTATCCTTACTTATGCTATTTCGCTTCTCTTCCTTGTGAAGTTCTTCCTTGTAGTGTAGTGTTTTAAAGCTTAGTGATTCATAGTGGTTATTAGTGCGAAAATGATATAATTAGCTTTTATGTGCCGTCCATGGCATATAACGCCTTGCCCCGCCATCCTTGGCGGGGCATTGTTGTGTGCGGATATAATTCTAACAGCCACTAAGTGACTGCTTAAGGCTTACTGATGCATTAAACTGTGCTGTAGTGGCATTTTCTTATGTAGTGACAATAATCCACATACACAAACATATGTTCTTGACAATTGAGCGTAATCAATGTAGAATTGCAGTATGGATAAGCATAATGAAGAGCACATTTATGTGGCAATAGATTTAAAATCATTTTACGCATCAGTAGAGTGCAGAGAGAGGGGAAAGGATGCTCTGGCCACTAATCTGGTCGTGGCAGATCCAACCCGCACGGAGAAGACTATCTGTCTTGCAGTATCGCCGGCTCTTAAGGCATATGGCATACCGGGCAGGGCGCGCCTTTTTGAGGTGGTACAGCGTGTGAAGGAGGTAAACAAGCTGCGTCTGTCGAAGCTTATGGCGAGTGGACATGCTGCCGGGACAGTGGAGAGAAGCCGACAAATTGAGGGCGAACAATCTGACAGAAAACAATCAGCAGGTGAACAGCAAAAAAGACTCCAGACTGAGGGCAATCCGGATGAAAGAAAAAAATATGTAACAGAAATTGATATAGCAGAAAATGATATAACAGAAAGCACAATGGCAGGCTTTGATTATGCATCATATAATGCGAATCTGCTTGACGCACATCCTGAGTATGAGCTGACATACATTGTTGCACCGCCGCGTATGGCTTTGTATATGGATTACAGTACACGCATATACAATATTTATCTTAAGTATATCGCACCTGAGGATATCAGTGTTTACTCGATAGATGAGGTTTTTATGGATGTGACACACTATCTTCGCACTTATCACATGACGGCAAGGGAGCTTGCGTCTAAGATGATAGACGATGTCCTTAAGGATACCGGTATCACGGCAACCTGCGGCATTGGTACCAATCTGTATCTGTGCAAGATAGCCATGGATATTATGGCAAAGCATGCCATGCCTGATGAGCGAGGAGTGCGTATAGCAGAGCTTAATGAGAATAGCTATAGGCGAAAGCTATGGGACCACAGGCCGATTACCGATTTCTGGAGAGTGGGAGCAGGTTATGCCAAAAAGCTCGAGGCAGCCGGCATGTATACAATGGGAGATGTGGCCAGGTGCTCAACAGGCGGTTCGAATGATTTTTACAATGAGGAAAAGCTGTATAAGATGTTTGGCATCAATGCAGAGCTTCTTATAGACCATGCATGGGGGTATGAGCCTGTTACAATAGCTGATATCAAGGCATACAGACCGCAGACCAACAGCATCAGTTCAGGGCAGGTGCTTCAGGAGCCGTATGATTATGAGAAGACAAAGCTTATTGTGCGTGAGATGACGGACCTTCTTGTGCTTGATCTGGTAGATAAGAGGCTGGTTACAGACCAGATAGTACTCACTATAGGGTATGATATTGCAAATCTGTCTAATAAGGCTGATAGCTGTTTTGGCAATAATTATGACCACGCAGTAAATAATAAAGGCAGAGACAGTATTGGCAGTAAAAAAGGTACACATAGAGATTATACAGGTGAGATTACCATAGACCGATACGGCAGAAAGGTTCCAAAGCATGCACATGGTACAGCAAATTTAGGGCGTTATACGTCATCCACGCGCATCATCATGGATGCGGTGATGGAGCTTTATGACCGTATTATAGATCCTTCTCTTCTGACACGAAGGATTACTGTGGTGGCAAACAGGGTCTGTGATGAGAGCAAGGTGCAGGAAAGTGAGCAGTTTGAGCAGCTTGATTTATTTACAGATTATCAGGAGAGGGCTAAGGAAAAGCTAAAAGAGGATGAGGCGCTTTCAAAGGAGAGAAAGCTTCAGGAGGCTATGATTTCCGTCAAGAAGAAATATGGAAAGAATGCCATGCTAAAGGGCATGAATCTTGAGGAGGGTGCCACAACTATTTCAAGGAACAATCAGATTGGCGGACACAAGGCATAGCAGCAACCGCTGTGGTTCTTAATCGGATTTTTTTTAGTGGTTTAAAATAGTTACGAAAAAGTATATAAGGAGCATGGCATGGGAAAATATGATGATATTATAGATTTACCACATCATGTGTCAAAGGTACATCCGCAGATGTCTATATGGGACCGCTCAGCACAGTTTGCACCTTTTGCGGCACTTACAGGTCATGAGGAGGCTATTGCAGAGACAGCGAGGCTGACAAACGAGTGGCATGAGCCTGATGAGGACAAAAAAAGAGAGCTTGATGAGAAAATGAATGAGCTCATGATGCTTTATAGAAAGCGTAATTTCAATTCAGACGGTTTATATGACGAAAATGTCATAAACACCATGGCAGAGAATTATTTTGAGGTGACATATTTTGTGCCGGATGAGCACAAGGATGGGGGCAGCTATGAGCATGTGACAGGGTATCTTAAAAAGCTTGATAGCATAGGGCACCTGATGATAGTTGTGGATGATAATGGTGCAGAGACGATAATTGATACCAGAAGAATATATGATATCGATTTGTGATGATTTTGTTAGGAATGCATTAATTGTAAATGTGGTATAGAAAGCAGGAAATTATAAAGATGGACAAGCAGATAGAAAGAGCCGGTGATGACAATAAAAATAATATTGGTGTGTTATATGGCATCGGTGTAGGTCCGGGAGATCCCGAGCTTATGACTTTAAAGGCTATCAATACAATAAAAGCATGTGATATAATTGCAATCCCTGCAGTTTCAAAAGAGGAATGCTATGCGTACGGCATAGTGCAGGCTGTTTTACCGGAGATAGAGAAAAAACAGATTATGTGCACTCCGTTTCCAATGATAAAGGACAAGGAAAAGCTTACTATATCACACAATAAGATATATAGTGACATAGTCTGTGAGCTTGAAGATGGGAAAAATGTGGCAATGCTTACAATCGGCGATCCAAGCGTGTATTCGACATATATGTATATCCATAAGCGTGTCATGCAGGCAGGTTTTACAGCAGTGATGATAAGCGGTGTGCCGTCGTTTTGTGCAGCTGCAGCGCGGCTTGGCATTTCGCTTGGTGAGATGATGGATGAGATACATATCATACCGGCTTCGTATGATGTGAGGGATACTGTGGGCTATGGTGGAACCTGTGTATACATGAAATCCGGAAAGAAGCTTGCAGAGCTTATAGAGGTGCTTCGCACAGGAGATGCTATCAGAAAAAAGAAAATGACAGTGTATGGTGTGACAAACTGTGGCATGGAGTCTGAGCATGTGTACATGGGGCTGGATGAGCTTACCGAAGCAAAAGGATATCTGACAATAGTTATAGTGAAATATAGCTAAAATGAGAGTTTACTTTTTGTGCATAATTGCTATAATAGTATGGTGAACCGAATATATATATATTTGAATATAGAAAAGAGCTGAAATATCACATGAGTATAGTAGATAAATTTGGAGAAAAAGTAGGCGAGATAGCAGAAAACGATCCTGTCAAGGCAAGGAAGCTTTTACTTGCAGGATATAGATTACAGGAAAAAAGATTAGCATTATTTCCGGACAGAAAGCTTCCAATGTCAGGGCAGTATGTGGCAAAGATTGTCATGAATAATATAATACAGGCACTTGCAAAGCCTGAAAATGCCGCCATGGTCAGTATTTTTGTACCGGGTGAGCTTTTGACGGCGGCAGGTCTCACACCATATTCGGTTGAGGCATTATCGTGCTTTATTGCAGGAACTAAATGCGAGCAGGCCTTTCTAAGGCAGACTGAGAAGGAAGGCTTTCCGGAAACTATGTGCTCGTATCACAGGGTTTTTCTGGGCGCAGCCTTAAATGGTATAGTGCCAAAGCCAAAGTGCATGGTGTATACAAACCTGGCATGCGATGGCAATATGATGACATTTCCGTATCTAAAGGAAAGATATGAAATACCAAGCTTTTATATAGATGTTCCATATGAGAAGAATTATGACTCTGTTATGTATGTAGCAAAGCAGCTTAGAGAGCTTAAGAGTTTTTTGCAGGATGTCACCGGCAGAGAAATCACAGAGGAGTCTGTGAAAAAGGCTGTAGATAAGAGCAAAATTGCATCAAATAATTATTACAGGCAGCTTCACCTGAGAAAAGGACATGATATTGCGTCGACTCTCACAAATGAGCTGTATGCGCTTTTCATGTGTCATCTGCTTGCAGGAACTGATGAATCAGTCAGATATACACAGCTTCTGAGAGATGATGTGAGACGTGCACCGGCAGGAGATGGCTTTCATGTACTTTGGATGCACACCATGCCGTTTTTGCAGGATGCAGTGAAGGATGTGTTCAATTACAGTGATACAATCCATATCAGTGCAAGCGATTTTATAGCGGATGGTTTCAGAAGCATGGAGTCGGATGACCCATACGAGGCACTTGCCGAAAAAATGGTTTACTGCATTTATAATGGCAGCGTGAACCAGAGAATAGAGGAGGCAAAGGAGCTTGCCGACACAGTTGGAGCGGACGGTGCTGTACTTTTTGCGCACTGGGGCTGTAAGAATACAATCGGTGCATCAAGCCTTATAAAGCGCTCACTCGAGAGGGAAGGGCTTCCAACTATGGTTTTAGACGGAGACGGCTGCAACCCGGCAAATGCCAGCGATGGACAGATTTCCACAAGGCTTCAGGCATTTGTGGAGATGCTTGCAGAGCAGGAACGTAATTAGAAATAATACACCGGTTATTGTGTGTGGTGTGTGGATATTTACTATAAAACAATTTCAGAAAGTGGAAAACAGATGATAAATTATGTTTGTAAATATGCTCCGGTAGAGTTGTTTAAGGGCTTTGGGCAGGAATGTGCTGTGCTTGAGGAGATGCCGGAGAATTTCGATAAATCAGATAAGATAGCTCATGCGAATCTCTGTGGATTCGGCAAATCAGTCATACAGGCTGTGCTCGAGGGCAAGGTAGAGGAGCTTGTGCTCGTGAACTGCTGTGATTCAATGCGCAGAGTCTATGATATCATAGAGAATACAAAGAAATGCAAATTCCTGTATATGCTTGATCTGCCTCATGAGGATAACGAGTGTGAGAACATAAAATTTGCACAGTCAATTCTTCGTTTGAAGAATGCGTATGAGAGATATTCGCACAGGACATTCGACAGGGAGCTTTTTATAAAGTCGTTTGCAAAACCTGAATCTGAGCGCAAGCCATACATAGGTCTTATGGGTGTGCATGTGAGCAGTATTCTTGAGAAGACAATACGTGAAAATATGCAGATGGATGTGGAAAATATGACATGCACATCCGGCAGAAATCTCATTATTTTACAGAAGGATCTTAGAAATATGGATGATGAGACTCTCTTTGTAGCATATGCAGAGAGTCTGCTCGGACAGATGCCATGTGCCAGAATGAACAATAATACAAGAAGAAACCAGCTCTTTTTAGACCCAAGTCTTAAGGGCATCATATATCACACGATAAAGTTCTGCGATTACTATGGTTTTGAGTATGCAAGCATAAAGAATAATATTAAGGTGCCTCTTTTAAAGCTTGAGACGGATTTTACAAGCCAGAGTGCCGGGCAGCTTCTGACAAGAATACAGGCATTTGCAGAGACAATAGAGGGCTCAGATGACATGGACCCTACAAAAGGCATAAGCGAGGAGGCAAGAAGAAGGATGGAATCAGGAGTATACTATGTAGCAGGAATTGACAGCGGCTCAACAAGCACCGACGTGGTGATACTGGATCAGGACGGAAAAATTAAATCGACAAAGATTATTCCAACAGGTGGCGGCGCTATGATGAGCGCCGAAAAGAGTCTGGAGAAGGCTGTAGAAAAGGCCGGTATATCAAAGGATGATATTGTAAGGATTGTTACAACAGGATATGGTCGTGCATACATCAACAGCGGTGATGACAGCATCACAGAGATTACATGCCATGCAAAAGGCGCGCATTATCTGAATCCCAACGTGCGCACAGTCATTGACATAGGTGGACAGGATATAAAGGCAATCAGTATAGATGAAAATGGTGCTGTGAAGAATTTCCTGATGAACGATAAATGTGCGGCAGGAACCGGACGTTTTCTGGAGATGATGGCAAGGACACTCGGACTTTCACTCGAGGAGATGAGCACCATGGGACTTGAGTGGAAGGAAAACGTTGTGATTTCAAGCATGTGTACAGTTTTTGCAGAGTCTGAGGTAGTATCGCTGGTGGCACAGAACAAGGCTGTTTCTGATATTATCCACGGACTAAACATGTCTGTAGCTTCAAAGGTAGGCGCACTTGCAGCAAGGCTTGGGCAGGATAATCCGGGAGAGTATATGATGACCGGCGGAGTGGCAAAGAACAAAGGCATCACAAATGCACTTGAAGAAAAGCTCGGCGCAAAGCTGTATATTTGCGATGAGGCACAGCTTTGCGGAGCGCTTGGTGCAGCACTTTTTGCATATGAGAAGTGCAGGGAGGCTTAATAGAGGGGCTATAGCAAACCACCAGTTGAACTGGTGGTTGCTGACGTTACTCCATGATTTTCCCGTCAATACTTATTGTTACAACTTGCCATGGTATGAATTTTCCACTAGCTTGAAGCGCTTTTTTGGCCGCAATTTCCAGGCCGCCACAGCAAGGAACTTCCATTCGGACAATAGTTACACTTTGAATGTTATTATTTTGAATAATAGCAGTCAGCTTTTCACTATAATCCACCTGATCTAATTTAGGACAACCAATTAAAGTTACCTTGTTTCGAATAAAATCCTGATGAAAGGCGGCATAAGCGTAAGCAGTACAATCAGCTGCGATTAAAAGCTTTGAGCCGTTAAAATATGGTGCATTAACAGGAGCCAGTTTAATCTGTACCGGCCAGTTTTGAAGCTTTGATCCTGAATCTGCGGTTGAAGTGGCTTTTACAGGCTCAGATGTTTCAGTTCGTCTGATCTGCATGATTTTAGATCCAGGACAGCCGGAGCGAGAGGATATTGCCCGGTTTTTGGCAGCTATTTTCTTCTGAGCTTCTTTTACGGCTTCTTCATCATATGCAGGAGCTTCTCTCTCCTCAAATGAGATGGCTCCGGTAGGGCATTCAGGGAGACAATCTCCTAGTCCGTCGCAGAAATGTTCTCTCACCAATTCTGCTTTTCCGTCAATGATATCAATGGCGCCTTCGTGGCAGGCAGATGCACAGGCACCACAGCCGTTACATTTTTCTTTATCAATCTTTATAATCTTTCTTATCATTTTTAACCTCCGTCAATAGTATTTAGCGTTTGTTTATGCTAGAATTATAGTATTATAAATACAACTAGTATGTTTGATTTCCAACAGGGAGGAATTATTTTGCAAAAATATTTATCAATCCTAAGAAACAGTCCATTTTTTAAAGGTCTAACTGATAACGAGATATTATCCATATTGCATTGTGTAAACGCAACAACGATTTCTAAAAAGCGAGATTCTTATATTTTCAGAGCAGGTGATATTACCGAAGTAATGGGGATTGTGGTGTCCGGCTGCGTCCTCATTATTCAAGAAGACATCTGGGGACATCGAAATATTTTGTCAAAATGCCACGCAGGAGATTTTTTTGGTGAGCCGTATGCAGCAAGCCAGAGAGCTGTCTTAAATATCAGTGTGGTAGCAGATGAGGATTGTGAGATTATTCTCTTAAATGTCAAAAGACTTCTGATTACCTGTCCAACTGCGTGTGAGCATCATCAGAAGCTGATCCGTAATCTGGTCAGTGTCCTGGCAAATAAGATACTGATTCTGAACGATAAGATCACACATGTTGGGAAGCGAACGACGAGAGATAAACTATTATCATATCTGTCGGCAGAATCTATAAGACATTCGTCGTTATCTTTTGATATTCCTTTTGATAGGCAGCAGCTAGCAGATTATCTTTGTATTGATCGTGCAGCAATGTCTACAGAGATATCAAAGTTACAAAAAGAGGGCTTTATAAAAACAAATCGAAATCATTTTGAATTGCAATTGAGTATAATCAAAAAGAAGAACTATACAATTTAGGCAATGGTTGCATTGTTCGGAACGATAGGAAATAGCAATACAAGTTGTAGGCAGGTGGCTACTCAGGAGCAGATGGACCGATTTTGAAAAACTCTATATCAATTTTCTTTACAGTGTTCATAGATTTATGGTATAATCAGTTTAAACGCTTGAATAAAGGAGATTATCCGGGAAGAAAATGTGAAGGCGCAGACGGAATGAGTCTGTAATTCCGTCACTTCATGGGAGATAAATGTTATAGTGAATTTATAGTGAATAGGGAAACGCGATAGCGTAGTAAGCAATAATTTCAGATGATCAAGGTTTGATCAGAGAGGAGAAGAATATGAACAACTATTGTATGATCCAGAACTCTAAAACGTTTGCATTTTCCGCAGAGAATCCAACCGGTGTACGCGCAGGTGGTTCCCAGGGCGGTGACTGCACCAAGCTTCGTCCAACCGTGACGATTCATGCAGGGGAAACCGTAACCCTGGTAGATGCTGAAGGACCGGGTGTAATCCAGCATATGTGGTTCACCGGATATGTTGGGCACCATTTTATCATCCGTATGTATTGGGATGATCAGGAATATCCGTCTGTGGAAGCTCCGCTCTCTGCATTCTTCGGATGTGCCTATGATGAAAATTTCGTGGACAGGGATGGCAAATATCCGGTGTTGAATTCTGCCATGATGCTTGTAGCTCCTGGTCGCGGCTATAACAGCTATTTTGAGATGCCGTTCCATAAGAGAGCTCGGATCACGATGGAAAACCGTGGTGACAAGGATGAAGAGCTCTTTTATATTATCACCGGAGCTTATCAGGAGATTCCGGCGGAGGCTGGTTATTTCCATGCCACCTATCGCCAAGAGCACCCGGTTCAGAAGGGTCGTACCTACACAATCGTTGACGGAATCGAAGGCAGGGGACAATTTGTCGGTGTGACTCTGGCAACTGGTATGAATGGCAACAATACCTGTTGGGTAGAAGGCGAAGCCCGCATGTATCTGGACGATGATCCGTATCCGTCTATCCACTATACCGGAACTGAAGATTACTTCGGCGGTTCCTATGGATTTGGAAATGACATCATCATCAAGAGCTATCAGACCTTCAGCGGCTTATATACCGGCATGTATGCAATCTATGGAGACAACCGGGAATTCTATAACGGACAGCAGAGATTCCTGCTGTATCATTTCCATATTGCAGACCCGATCCGTTTTGAGAATAAGTTTCGTATGACACTCGACAACATGGGCTGGACCGGACCGCGTTACGATGATTACACCAGTGTTGCTTATTGGTATCAGACCCTGCCGTCCGCACCGCTGATGCCACTGCCGACAGATGCAGAGATGTGTATGAGATAATAGAACCAGATTAGAGATGTCAGATAGAATGGTTTTAACCTTGCGATACGTCGCATCGGTTATATCGGACTGACATCAGAGATTTGCCAGAAGGGATAGAGGTATTATGTTACTGGAAGAGAAGTTTTTGGAATTTCATCGTTATGCCAGTAGCCACAATCTGCCGCTGGAAGCTATCAGTGTCGGAGATGAGAACAAGGTACTCTGTGAGATGCACTACGCAGCAAATGCACCGAGAAATATTTATTCACATACCAAGAGTTTTACGGTAACAGCAGTTGGACTCGCAATAGAAGAGGGAAAACTAAGCCTGGAAGATCATGTGGCGGAAGTGTTTAAAGATAAACTTCCTTCAAATCCGGATCCAAATCTGGAGAAGATTCAGTTGAAACATCTGCTCTGCATGTCCAGTGGCTTTGGTAAGGCACTTCTGATGAATGAGGACAGACGTCCGGGCGTCGGCGCACCGGATTATGAGAAATATATGATGGCGCAGCCGGTTCCTGTGGAGCCAGGCAGTGCATTCTGCTATTCCTCTGCCGACAGTATTCTGGCTGCTCATATGGTAGAACGGGCCGTTGGCAAGCGGATGGGAGAGTATCTGTATGAGAAAGTATTCCAGCCCCTTGATATGGGATGGCCGCTCTGGGAGCATGATCCACAGGGACATCCGAATGGCGGCGGAGGTATGTATCTGACTTGTACTGAGATGATGAAACTGGGACAGCTCTATCTGGCTGAGGGTAACTGGAAGGGAGAGCAGATTGTCAGCAGGGACTGGGTGCAGGAGGTGTCCACCCCGAAATTTACCTTCGAGCCATCTGCAGATCTCTGGCATGTAGGATATGGCTATCAGTTCTGGATCAGTCCATATCCAGGATCCTATCGTGCTGATGGCGCATTCGGACAGATTACAACGATTCTCCCAGAGAAGGGATTGGTTGTTTCCATCCAATGTCCGGAGCGAGGTAATTTCGATCAGGTGAAACGTGCGCTGCATGAACATTTTCTGATGGAATTGTAAGAATAGACTTGCAACAATATGCTATAATTTGCCCAGAAACCGTACTTTTGGCTGCAAAGTAAAAATAGCAGAATATAAGAATAAATTACAATGGGGATGTGATAGAGGGAGAGGATCAGCTGGGCTGGTCCTTTTTCAGTGGAGTTAAACTTGTCTGAGTAATATGCTACAAACAAGTTTATGGACTGAAAAAACCAAAATAAAAGTGCCGAAAAATACAAGACGCAAAACATTAAGCAAACGCAATAATTAAACGTAAAATATCGAATTGATTTGACTTTTTGCGTTTTACTGAGGTATAATTTGCGTAAGATGAGGAATAATATTGCGAATGACAGGAGCTGATATATATATGAAAACTTGTAAAGAAAAGGCTTTAGAGTGGAATGTTTCTCCACGTTCCGTAAATGATATGTGCAAAAAAGGAAGAATACAGGGTGCAATAAAAGAAAAAGGATCTTGGTTAATTCCAGACGACTCTCCAAAGCCAATGGATGGAAGAGTGTCTAATGGAAAATACATCAAGAAAAATATGGTTGCGAAAGCAGAAGTTAAATCATTACCAATCGGCATCTCTGACTATGTTCGTGCGCAGGAAGAATATTACTATGTCGACAAGACGTTATTAATCAAAGAATTCTTGGATCAAAAGCCATTGGTATCTTTGTTTACGAGACCAAGGAGATTCGGAAAGACCTTGAATATGGATATGCTCAGAGTGTTCTTTGAAATATCAGATAAGAATACTAGTAAGTATTTTGCCGATAAAAATATTTGGCAATGTGGAGAAGAGTATCGTTCACATCAAGGAAAATATCCAGTCATATTCTTAACTTTTAAGGATGTTAAATTTGATACTTGGGACGCAACAATAGATAAAATAAGGGGACTACTTCAAGAAGAGTATGGAAGACATCAAGAGCTACTAAATAGTGATAAGCTCTCACAATATGAGAAGGAGTATTTTACAAAGATTATTAGCGCTACAGCTAATGAAGTGGAGCTTACTTCTTCGCTAGAAAGACTATCTAAAATGCTTGCTTCACATTATGATAAGGCTCCAGTAATCATTATTGATGAATATGATACTCCGATTCAAGAGGGATACTCTAAGGATTTCTACGATGAAATTATTGGATTCATGAGAAATTTCTTTTCAGGAGCATTTAAGGATAATAAGAATTTATCCTATGGTTTCCTAACAGGAATTTTGCGTATTGCTCAGGAAAGTATCTTTAGTGGTCTAAATAATTTAACAGTGAACTCCGTAATGGATGAAGAATACGATAGCTTTTTTGGATTTACAGAATCTGAAGTGAAAGCAATGCTCAGTTACTATGGAGTATCAGATAAAGAGGAGGAACTTAAAGACTGGTACGATGGATATTTGTTTGGTAGCGAAGAAATATATAATCCATGGTCTGTAATCAACTATATTTCCAAGGGATGCCTTCCTCAAGCATATTGGATAAATACAGGAAAAAATGAAATCCTTGATGATGTACTAAGAGTGGCTACAGATGATATTACAGAAAGATTATATGACCTTTTGCAAGGAGAAAGAGTAGTTGCAAGAATTGATCAAAATGTGGTGTATAGATCGCTTGCGGAGGATCCGGCAAATATTTATAGCTTATTGTTGGTTGCTGGCTATTTGAAAACTCCTAAAAAGGAACTGCAAGCAGATGGTTCATATTTATGTGAAGTATCAATTCCAAATAGAGAGATTGCAGCTGTATATAAGAGTGAAATCTTGTCACATTTCTTACAAACTGGAGCAATTACAAGGACTACAGCAAATAAGATTGCAGAAAGTCTTTATGCCAATGATTACAAGAAGTTGCAGAGCGCTATTGGGGAATATATGGATAAATCAATTAGCTTCTTCGATGGTGGAGCTGAAGGATTTTATCATGGTTTGATGCTAGGATTAATAGCATTAATGGATAATCAGTATAAGATTAAATCGAACCGAGAATCTGGAGATGGCAGATTTGATGTTTCTTTAATTCCAAGAGAAAAAAGGTATCCTGGTATTATTTTGGAATTAAAGTGGAAAGAAAAATTAAGCGATGTTGAGCTTGAAAAATGGTCTAATGAAGCATTAAAGCAAATTGGTGAGTTGCGATACGATTCTGAAATGAAAGAGGATGGAATTACGGAAATCTTGAAGTTTGGAATTGCTTTTTCGGGAAAGAAAGTATGTGTAAGAACTGAGTAGAACAAGAATTTAGTGCTAGGAGGCGATAGTATGTTTCCAACAATTAATAAAAAAAAAACAGGTGTTAATCTTCGAAGAATTATGGATATGAGAGGAGTAAAAACAAAAGATATTCAAGAATATTTAGGGTTTGGATGTGTGCAGAGTGTTTATCGATGGTTGGATGGCGTTAGTATGCCAACAGTCGATAATCTGTATGCAATTAGCAAAATGCTTCAAGTTCCTATGGATTCAATTGTTTGCGGAAATGCTGGAAGAACAAAAAGTCAAATGGATGCATGTCTTACGGATCAGGAGAGAAGAGTTTATACCTACTATAAGAAAATGAGAGAATTAAATGCAGCATAATTTTTGAACTACAAGTTCAATGACATTACATGAATCCTCCCTTAGAATTATATTAAGAGATAATTTTAAGGGAGGATTTTTTATGAGCGAAAAGATGTTAGTAACACAGGCTCTTGACGAAAGAGACCTACTAGTAAAGAAGATATCAGATAAAATTGACAAAGCAAACTAAGCGTAACTAATCTGGAATTTACGTTGGGACTTACAGAAAATACAGATGTAAATGGTAAGAAGATTAATGACTTTTTCTTCCTATGTCACTACGAGTGGAGAATACATCCGTAGAAAAGAGTAATGATGGGGAAATCGTTGATTTCATTTTCTCAAAAGATGCAAGCGTTGCAAAGTATGATACATTATTGGTAGAAGATAAGAATAAAATGATTCCAGATAATATCAAGCATTTGATAAGCGAGAAATTATATAGTACAGAACATGATTAATTACATATAAAAGTTTTAAAGCATCAGGAAACTGGTGCTTTTTTAGTGCGGAACAATGTATGAAATATAGTTGGCGAAAAAGTGTTCGCTTCTAAGAAGAATTTAATTGAAAGTATTCGCTCAATAGAATATAATGAAAGAGGAGTTTTTACACATTTTTGGAGGAAAACACATGGAATATTTGACCTCAGCAGAATGCGCAGAAAAGTGGAATGTATCTCAAAGATGGGTGGCTATATATTGCAAGGAAGGCAGAATTGAAGGAGCCATTCAGAAAGGGAGAATGTGGTTCATCCCGGTTGGAACAGAGAAACCTATAGACCCACGTAAGGCCAGAAAGCTTGAACAGATTAAAAGTAATTAATTTCGGAGGATAAAGATAAATGGATAACGCAAGTATTAAGAAGCTGGAAGCTGATTTGTGGGAGTCTGCGGATCTCCTGAGGGCTGGATCAAAGCTTACATCAAATCAGTACTGTATGCCTGTACTGGGCCTGTTGTTCCTTAGATATGCATACAGCAGATATAAAATGGTTGAGGAAGAAATATTAAAGGATAGGCCGGTAAGAAATGGTCGTAAGATGCCGGTGGAGGCAAGTGATTTCACGGCTAAGAGCGCATTGTTCCTTCCTGAAATGGCGCAGTTTGATTATCTGGTAAATCTTCCGGAAAATGTTGCTTCTTTGGGACTATTGAATGTATCAGGACAGACCATGGGGAGCCTGGGTGAAGTGGTAAATAACGCCATGGAGTTGGTGGAACAGCAGAGTGACCAGCTGACAGGAGTTCTTCCTAAAAGCTATACTGATTTCTCGGATGAGCTTCTGGGTGAGTTGCTCAGAATCTTTAATAACAATGCATTGGATGAAGTGGGTGGAGATGTAATCGGACGTATCTACGAGTACTTTCTGAATAAATTTGCAAAAAATATTGCCTCTGACGATGGTGTGTTCTTTACCCCGAAGTCATTGGTAAAAATGATCGTAAACATACTGGAGCCGAAAAGCGGAGTTTTGTTGGACCCTGCCTGTGGATCCGGCGGTATGTTTGTGCAGACCGGTGATTTTGTAAATGAAACCGGACTGCAGGCCAACAAGAGCATGACTTTTTATGGTCAGGAAAAGGTAGAATACAATGCACAGCTCTGCCTTATGAATATGGCGGTTCATGGGCTTACCGGTGTAATTAAATCCGGTGATGAAGCAAACAGCTTCTACCATGATGCTCATCATTTGGAGGGCAAGTGTAACTATGTTATGGCAAATCCGCCATTTAATGTGGATAAGGTAAAAGCAGAAACAGCTGCCAATGCCGGAAGACTGCCTTTTGGTGTACCGAAGGAAAACAAAAATAAGGAAATCGGTAATGCAAATTATCTTTGGATTTCTTATTTCTATGCATACTTGAATGAAACAGGCCGTGCAGGATTTGTTATGGCTTCCTCTGCAACTGACAGTCAGGGGAGCGATAAGGATATTCGTGAAAAACTGGTGAAGACAGGACATGTGGATGTGATGGTTTCTGTAGGAAATAACTTCTTTTATACGAAGAGCCTGCCGTGTTCTCTATGGTTCTTTGATAAAGGAAAGGATGAGGAACTGAAGGATAAGGTTCTGTTTGTTGATGCGAGAAATTATTATACCGTAGTAGACCGCACTTTGAATGAGTGGAACGAGTGGCAGTTAAAGAATCTGAATGCCATAGTATGGCTGTATCGTGGAGAAAAGGACAAGTATACAGCTTTATTGGAGGAATATAGAAAAATTCTAGGACAGGCGATTCCTTTTGAGGAAGCATTGCATCTTTTAAAGGAGGAATTAAAGAATTTGCAGAAGCGGGCAAAACTGGAAGTAGAAGAGGCTGATAGGAAAGATAAGAAACGAATTCGGACCGAATATGATGAAATGATAGCTGCAAAGAATGATGAAATTACTGTAGCTAGGGAAGCAGTTTGGCTTTATGAGAAATTTGGTGAAGGTGAATATAGGGACACCCTGGGACTTTGCAAAGTGGCAAGCCTGACGGAAATCGAAGAAAAAGGATGGTCTCTTACTCCCGGTGCTTATGTAGGTGTAGCTCTGGTTGAAGATGATGATGTTGACTTTGAAGAAAGAATGGCTGAAATTCATCGGGAATTATTATTATTGCAGGCTGAATCCAATGATCTGATGGATACCATCTCAAAGAATATGAAGGAGATGGGGCTATGAGTTATGAAACAATAAAGATAAATGATATATGTACAAAAGTTACATCGGGTGGAACTCCAAAATCAACGAATGCAGAATTTTATAATCCTAAGGAAGTTCCATGGCTAAAAACAGGAGAGGTTAATTATTGCCGAATTTATGATACAGAAACATATATCTCGAAAGAAGGATTGGCACGATCTAGTGCTAAACTAATACCAAAAAATTCGGTCATTATAGCAATGTATGGACAAGGAGATACAGCGGGAAGAGTTGCTATTAATAAAATACCATTGTCTACTAATCAAGCGTGTTGCAATCTTATCATTAATCATGAGATTGCAGATTATGAGTATGTGTATTATGCATTATCAACATTATATGATAAATTGGTCTCGCTAAAAAATGGTGGGGCACAGCCAAATCTAAACGCAGGAATCATTAAAGCAGTAGAGATACCTTTTCCTGAATTGGTCACACAGAAAAAAATTGCGTCAATACTTTCTAATTATGATTATTTGATTGAAAATAACCATAAGCAAATCAAATTACTTGAAGAGGCAGCACAGCGCTTATACAAGGAATGGTTTGTTGATTTGAGATTTCCTGGATATGAGAATTGCAAAATTGTGGATGGAGTGCCGCAAGGGTGGAAAATTGTTCCGATAAGCGATGTTGCTGATTTGAAAGCCGGAGGAGACAAACCCAAAGATTTTGCAAATACTTTGACAAATGAATGTACAATACCAGTATTTGCAAATGGCATTACTGATAAGGGACTTATGGGATTTACAAATAAGCCAGCTATTACTAAACCAAGTGTAACAATTTCAGCTCGTGGCACTGTAGGAGTGGTATTTCTTAGAAGAGAGCCCTTTATGCCAATTGTAAGATTGATTTCCGTGACGCCAAATGAAGAAAAAATGGATGTTTTCTATTTGTATTTATATCTTGCAAATCAAAGTTTTCGTTCTACGGGGGCTGCACAACAACAAATTACAGTGCCGCTATTGAAAAATAAAACCATTATGTGTCCAGATGAAGGTGTAAGAAAAACATTTGAAATGTATACAAAAACAATATTTGATAAAATTCAAGGTTTGGAAAAACAGACAATGAAACTGATTGAGGCACGTGACAGATTATTACCAAAACTTATGAATGGAGAAATCGAGGTGTAAATTATTTTGAAGGATTTTGAACATAAAGATTATTTTAATGCCAGATTATGTTTCCACGGCGATGAAGATAAAGTTGTTGCCATGTTGGATTCTTATGCTCAAAATCAAATTGATTTAATAGATATAAACAAGGTATTTGAACTTTATCATACAAAATTATTTTTTGAAATAGTATCTGATATTCCTGGGTGGACTGAAGAAAAATATAGTGAGTACAAAAGCAGGACATTGAAATTAAATAATGTTGTTCATGAGTTTTTCAAGTCAATTATAGAGGATAATGTTGTTGCAATTTTTGATGAATGCTACGTGAGTTATTGGGACGACTTTAGAGATTTCTTTTATAAGTTTAAGACCTACACATGTATTTCCAGAGAAAAGATATGTGAAGTATTAAAAGGGCTCCATTGGAATACGTTTCAAATATTGCAAGACAAGTCGTTTGTTGAATACTTCGATAAAGAAATTACACTTTTGCTTGAAGAACAGACATATGGTTTACATTTTATTATTTCTCATTATTTAGAGGAACATGAGAAAGAGCAAAAGGTATATATTCCAAAGAGTTTTACAATAGATAAGAGAGTTAAGTTGATAGAGGATTACCTTAAGGGGAACGATGTTAATCCCAATATCTTGCAGCTTATCATAAATGCTAAACCTACTCCGGAATTACCTATAAGTCCTAAAATGAAAAAAATAGCAGACCAGAGAAATACAGAATTTTGGAATAGTAATAAGTCTGCATTTACACATGAATATGGATTTTGTGTGTCATTCGGTCCATATGAGAATGTAAAGAATGCTCGAAATGAAGATGGAAATTGGACATTAGAATATGATACTGGATGGATAAAAAACAATACTGACTATCCAACGTTACTTAATAATTTCATATATTTGTTTGAATACACTGATAGCCAGGCTAGATGTACTTATGCATCAAATAATTATGGTAAAAGTGCCTTGACTGATCTCTTTTCAGTCAGAGGTAAAGGAATGTATAAAAAGGGAACAGCATTTGATATGTTGGAATCTTTGTCTGATATTCAAATGGCTGGATATGTTAAGCAATTGAATGTTCTTGGTATTAATATTGAGGATATCATAAAATGGTTTTTTGAAAGCTATTTGGTTGAAGAGTTTGGAGTTAGAAATTTTACGTGTAATATGCCAGAGCCAAATGATAGCCTTCTGAGCAAATGTAAAACACTAGCATCTGCTATTGATGGTGCATTAAGCAAATTCAAAATGTTCTGTGATGATGGAGAAATAGATTTGGATTTATTTAGGTATATTACTGATTCGCCACGAATAAAAGATGTCCCTAGTTTGATTAAGAATAAATATTGTTATGCAAACAGTGATACTATCATTAATGAAATGAACTTTATGTTTTCTGATCAATGTATGCTCGCATATACAGAAAAGACAGGATCAAAATATGATAATTTTGTTCAACTTGTTTTGGATGAAGAAATAGGGATTGCAGATTGTCAACCATATAATCAAGAAGCCATAAAATGGTTGATTGAAAGAGGTGTAATATATCTTGAAGATGAAGTTATTAAATGCCAAGAAGAAAGAGTATTTCTATTAAAAGAACTTTATGAGAAAAATGTGATTTCAATGCAGTATATAAAGTCTCCAATACTTAAAGAATTGATAGCTAAAGGAGAAATCGTAACTGACAATAAATTGTTAACCAAACCGGAATATCAATATTTTGACTATTTATTAAATAATGCTGAGTTTAGTGATGGAAAAGCTATCAGAAATAGATATATACATGACTCAATCATCACTGACGAAAAAACTATGACTGCGGATTATTATACCTTGTTAAAAGTTATGATAATGATAATCATAAAGATAAATGACGATTGTTGTCTTAACGAGATGATAAATGAGGAGGGGGATTTCTATGAGTTATGACTATTCAGAAAACATTTTAGTTCAAGAAAGCGCAGGACATCTGCTTGCTGATGAACTGGGCTGGCAGGTAGAACTTGCTTATAATCTGGAAGTCCTTGGCGCAAATGGAACTTTTGGAAGAAGCTCATACAAGGATATTCTTTTGGCACGTTATTTTCATAAGGCTCTTCGTACGCTCAATCCGTGGATTACAGATGCTCAGGTTATAGAAGCTCAGAATACCTTTGAGAAGCATCTTTCATCCGCATCTCTGATGCAGATCAATGAAGAAAAGTATGCATATATTCGAGATGGAATTCCGGTTACAGAGAAGAAGCCAAATGGTCAGACTGAAGAAAAGCGAGCAATAATTATTGATTTTCAGCACCCGAATGATATGGAGAGGAATCATTTTCTAGCTGTTAAAGAAATGAAAATTTATGGTGACCTCTATCGCCGTCGGACCGATATTGTCGGTTTTGTAAATGGGATTCCCTTACTTTTCATTGAATTAAAAAAGAATTCTGTGGATGTGCAGAATGCGTATACAGACAATTACACAGATTATCTGGACACCATTCCGCAGTTATTTTATTATAATGCGTTCTTAATGTTATCCAATGGTGTGGAAGCTAAGGTTGGTACATTAGGCAGTAAGTATGAATTTTTCCATGAGTGGAAGAGACTTTCCGAGCAGGAGCAGGGCAGTGTAGCTCTGGAAACAATGCTGCGTGGAATTTGTAAGAAAGAGAACTTCCTAGATCTTCTGGAGGACTTTATTCTCTTTGATCATTCTGGAGGCAAAACAGTTAAAATACTTGCGAGAAATCACCAGTATCTAGGTGTAAACGAAGCTGTCAGGGCTTATGAGGCACGTAAGCTAAATAATGGTAAGCTTGGTGTGTTCTGGCATACACAAGGCTCCGGCAAGAGCTATTCTATGGTTTTTCTGTCGCAGAAGATTCGCAGAAAATTTGCAGGATCTCCTACTATTGTGGTGCTTACAGACCGTGAAGAACTGAATTCCCAGATTTCGGATACTTTTGAAAACTGTGGGTTATTAGGCAAAACGAAGGCATCCAAGTTTATAGCAACAAGTGGTGAGGATCTAATCAATAAGTTAAAGGGAAATCCGAGCTTTATTTTTACTCTGATACAGAAATTTAATAAGAAGGTGGACGAGCCAATCATTCCGGATCACGACATTATTATCATGTCTGATGAAGCTCATAGGAGTCAGTATGGAGTTTTTGCTGACAATATGATGGAATTGCTGCCAACTGCTTCAAGAATTGGATTTACTGGCACACCGCTTCTTTCGAATGACAATATTACTGAGCGAACCTTTGGTGGATATATTTCCATTTATGACTTTAAGCGTGCGGTAGAAGATAAGGCAACTGTCCCACTATATTATGAAAATCGAGGAGAAAAGATTTTAGATATCAATAATCCGGATATTACGGACAAAATTCTTGATGCCATTGAAGCAGCAGATCTTGATCCGGAGCAGGAAGAGAAGCTGGAGCATGAATTTGAAAAGGAAATTCATTTGCTTACTGCTGAACCGAGACTTAAGTCTGTGGCCAGAGATTTTGTTTCACATTACTCTGATTTGTGGACTAGTGGTAAGGCTATGTTTGTCTGCTTGAATAAAGTTACCTGCGTGCGTATGTATAACTTTGTACAGAAATATTGGCAGGACGATATCAAAGCTTTAGAAAAGCAGATACAGACAGCATCACAGCAGGAGGTCCAGGAACTTGAGAGAAAACTGAACTGGATGAAAGAAACGGAGATGGCAGTTGTTATCTCGCAGGAACAGAATGAAATTCAAACCTTTAAAAAGTGGAATCTGGATATCGAATATCATCGTGAAAAGATGGAAAAGCGTGAGCTAGATAAGGAATTCAAGGACAAAGACAATCCGCTAAGAGTAGTATTTGTCTGCGCAATGTGGCTAACTGGTTTTGATGTGAAGTGTTTGTCATGCCTGTATTTGGACAAGCCACTCAAGGCACATACTCTTATGCAGACAATTGCCCGGGCAAACCGCGTGGCAGAAGGTAAGAGTAATGGTCTTATTATTGACTATATAGGTATTGTAAAAGCATTGCGAAAGGCACTCGCTGATTATACCGCTAATGTAGGTGGTGGAAGTACTGACCCGACGATTGACAAGGGTGAACTGATAGAAAGAGTGCTTGAGACAATTGCAGCGGCTGATGAATTTCTGGATTCCAAAGATTTCGATTTGGATGATCTTGTATATGCAAAGGATTTTGCAAAAATTTCCTTACTACTGACAGCGGCTAATGCAGTATCCGACTCTAGGGAATCAAAGAAGCAGTTTATGACATACGGCAATGAACTTAATCGCATGATGAAATACCTGGATCGTGATGATATTTCAAAGGCAGACCGTGAAAGAAAAGATGCAATAATTGCCATTGTTGATGAATTAAAGAAAAAGAAGAAGCATGTTGATAATACAGATTTAATGGTGCAGATTAACGGAATTCTAGGTGGTTATATCATAATTGAAAGAGCAGCGGATGATCGTGGATTTGCAAAACGTTTTGATATCAGTAAAATTGACTTTGATTTATTGCGGAGAGAGTTTGCCAAAGTTAAAAAGAAAAATCTGGCATTCATGGATTTGGATGAATTGATTCAAGTCAGGTTGGATGCCATGATAAGGGAGAATCCTCACAGAGTGGATTATTACATACGGTATCAGCAGATTATCGATGAATATAATTCGGAGCAGGATAGGGTAAATATTGAAAAGACATTTATGGAACTGATGGATCTGGCAAATTCCATGAATGAAGAGGAACAGAGGTACGTTCGTGAAGGCTTCAGTAGTGATGAAGAACTTTCTATGTATGATATGCTTTTTGATGAAAATCTTTCCAAAGAGGACATCAAGAAAATCAAGAAGGTTGCTGTAGATTTGTTGGATAAGATTAAGGCAAAGATATCAGAACTTGATCATTGGACAGACAAGCAGGAGACTAAGGCTGAGGTAGACACACTGATTGGAAAGATTCTGTGGGAAGAACTGCCGGAGAGTTATTCAGATAGTGCAATATTTGAATATCGCAAGTTGATATTTGAGTATGTGTTTATGAGATATAAGCAGGTGGCGTAGTAACAAAAATTATGAAATGATGTAATATTGTCTGTTTTATTGTGGAAAGACTAAGGAGGGACTCAGTTGAATAATGTAAATTCTATTCAAAATGCAATCATGCAATTGGAGGGTGGGGCCTTTCAAAAATTGTTTGATGCATATCTTTATAAAAAGTATAAATTTAATAATATTCAAACTTTAGGAGTCCAAACTGGTACCAATAAACCAACAAAAGGCACACCTGATTCCTATGTTTTAGCTGATGATGGAAAGTATATCTTAATAAATTATGGAACTGTGAGTTCACAGTCAGCAGAGAAAATACGTGCTGATATTTTATCATGTTTTGATACAACAAAATTATTACTACCTAAGGATAAAATAAAAAAAATAATTTGTGGTCATTGTTCTACAAATATTCATATAGAACAATTTAATAGTATTATGGAAACTATTGATGGTGTAGAAATTGAACTTATTGGAATAGATACACTTTCTCATGATCTGGCATTACTTTATCCACATATTGCAAAAGATGAGTTGGGTATAGCAATTGATACAAATCAATTTTTTGAGGTAGAGGATTTTGTTAAAGCATATGATGCAAATGGTATAAATGCTCCTATTAATTGCGATTTTCTCCACAGAAAACCAGAGATTACGGAGATATGTACTAGTATACTTAATAATAGAGTGACTGTATTGACAGGGCCATCAGGAATTGGAAAAACAAGATTGGCTTTAGAAGCGTGTAGAAAACAGGATGATGGACAGACAAAAGTTTTCTGCATTAAAAGTAATGGAAATCTTTTATATGAGGACATAAAGTATTATATTTCTGATCCGGGAAGATATTTTATTTTCTTTGATGATGCTAATATGGTTGCAAGCTTAGAGAATGTGCTTGGCTCTCTTTTGACATTATCCACAGATTTTGATGTAAGGGTACTTATTTCAGTAAGAGATTATGCCAAGGAGAGAGTAATAGATGCTGTATCGCAGTACATATTACCTAATATTATTGAAGTTGGACGACCTAAAGATGATGAAATAAAAGATATTTTGAAAGCTGATTTAGGAATAGTGAATTCGGATTACCTTAATAAGATTGCTGGGATCGCAAATGGAAATATAAGACTTGCTTTTCTTGCTGGTATGAGATCAATAGATGGTGGATATCAGGCCATACGTAATGCTGAGGATATTTTTAAAAATTATTATGGAAGAATTATTGATGAAGCGAAGTTGACAAAACAAGATATTCTTATATTGTTTTTCATCGCTGTAGCTGGTCCGGTAAAAAATAATGAAAATCAGTTGTATCGTGATATGAAGAATTTATATGGTGGTAAAATTGTTGAGAAAGATATAATCGAGAATTTGTATTCTTTGGAATTAGTGGATTGGTTTAAAAACGAGATAACAAAAATTACTGATCAGAGTTTCGGCAATTATATCTTGTACTATGTGCTGTTTGAAAAAAAATTGGTAAGTGTAGAAAGTTTGATCTCTGTTGGATTTCCTGCATTCAGGAATAAAATTGTCTACGTATTGAATACGTTGATGGAAATATTCAATTCAGAAGAGTGTACAAAATATATTGAAGATTCAATAATTTCTGCTTGGGACAATGCACCTATGGAACAAGAGATGGAGTATCTTGAATCATTTTATCAGGTTAATCCGGACAAGGCATTATCTATTATTAAGAATCATATTGATCAAGATGTAAACGTCGATTTTGACTTACATAGTTTTGATATTAACTCTAAGAAAAATTATCACAATATTACGACAAAGGTAATAGGAATATTAGGAGGCTATAAGTATACAGAGAATTTTGAAGATGCAGTTGATCTTTTGATGCTGTACTTTGAAAAAAGGCCAGACTTGATAATGGATTTTTATTTTGTATTAAGTGAACGACTCTTATATGATAAGTATTCATACAGAGATAAGTATAATCATGAAATGCGTCTGTTAGATAAGGTGTGGTGCTATACAGAGGAGGGAAAAAACTATAATAATAGCGTACTGTATTTACAGATTGCTGAATGTGCATTAAAAACAGAAATTTCTTTCACACAAGAAATTAGAAATAGCAGATCTGTCAATTTTGTAAGGATGACACTTGGGTACACTGATGAATTAGCTGATATACGAACTCGCATATGGAAGAATTTAGCTATTTTACGTAAGAACGAAGAATATCGTAACGCTATTAATGGCATTCTTTTAGAAGTTCATTATAATGGATTGAATGAAGAAGACGTTAAGAATTATCTACAGTCAGATTTTAATACAATATATGAATACGTAATTGACAAGAATACACCAGATTTTTATGATGCGAAGATAGTTACAAAATACAAACAAGTATCCGAGAAAATTGGTATAAGGCTAGACGATCGCTATATGGTTGCTGAACGGAATCCAAAATTCAGAATTTATAGAATGTTGATTCGTGAGCATTTGATTGGCAGAACAATAGAGGATGATGAGAGATTACGTAAGGAGTCTATTTCAAAAGAAATAAGTGTATATAATTTAAAAGATTTCCAAAAATTATTTTGCACTTGTAAATTCTTGGAAAAGACAGTCTGTGATAGAGAGCAATGGTCCATAAGTAGGGGATTAGATTGTGTTTTTGAAATCATAGAATGCAATATTGAACTATATTTAAAGGTTCTTAAAGAGTATTTTGATGCAAATGCGCCGTTTAGACTGAATGGATATCGCCAGATAGAATATTTGCTTGATAGTATTGGATATGAAGCTACGTATTGTTTTATAAAAAATAATGCGTTTGATAAGAAAGATGTGTGGATGTCATTTATTTGGGAGTCTGTGCCAGAAGAAAATATCAATGAGAAAGTTGTCAATGACTATAAAACTTTTGTATTCGATAATTTGGAAAAAGACAATCCTATAATCCCTACAGTACAAGTTGTGGCTCGTTATTGCGAACGAGATAGTGAAATTAAAGAGGCGGTAATAAAGGCAGTATTGGATAAGCCTAAACTGTCGGCACAATTTTTAGGTGATACGTATGATGATGGAATTAAGGAAATTATTAATTTCTTTAAAAATGATATTAGTGCATTAACAAGTATTTACATGAGTGCAATAAAAATTAGTTGCGAAGTTGATTATGATGGAAAACTTTTTGCAAAGATATTTGAGCAACAGCATGCAATTTGGCATGAATATATGGACTGGGTTAAGTCTAAAGACAATATGAGTGGAGATAGAAATGAACATAAAATTTTTGAATTAATATGGCGGGACGATAGGTGGTGTGAACATGTGGAATATGCTTTTAAGATTCTTATAGATGATGACGCATCCTTTTATATAAATGAATCTGCTGGCTTATTGTTTGCTAAGACAACTGATACAACCATATTGGAACGCAAGAAAGATTATCTGTTTGAAAAATTACGAGAAAGCAACTCAGAAATTGAAAAATGTAAAAAGCTTATGGAGGTGGTTGTAAATATCCTGCCGGAGTGGAAATTGGAATATATTCTTGAATTTTTAAAAGTAAATAAGAAATTGAATGATTTCAAGAAGATAGATTTATTTCCATGGTTTTGTTCATGGTCGGGAAGTGAGATTCCACTCATTATGGAAAAAATAGATTTCCTTGAATTGCTGAAGGACAACCTTAAGGGAATTGATTATATTGACCACAGAAAATATATCGAAGAATATCGTATGAATCTTGAAAAGTATAAAGAAAAAATAAAATTAAGAGAATATATTGAAAATACTGATTATGCATAAAAACTTTGGGGGATGGGTGGTAAAATATGAGTAGAAAATTAATAGAACAATAATTAAAGAGGAAAAAGAAATATGATTAAAGTATTATTTGTGTGCCACGGCAATATCTGCCGCAGCACCATGGCCCAAAGCATCTTCACCCATCTGGTCCACAGACAGCACCTCGATGCTGTTTTCGAGATAGATTCAGCTGCGACCAGCCGTGAGGAAATAGGCAATCCGCCGCACTACGGCACCAAAAACAAACTATACGAGGAGCATATTCCTCTTATTCCACACCGCGCGAGACAGATGACACGCGATGATTATTTGTACTATGACCTTCTGATTGGAATGGACACTGCAAATATCAGGAATATGACAAGGATTGCAGGTGGCAGTGACAGTCAGCAGAAGATATTTAAGATGCTGTCATTTGCTGATTACGGGACAAATCATAAGCTTACAGCAGCGCGCGATGTTGCAGATCCATGGTATACAGGTGATTTTGATGCGACCTTTGATGATGTAATCAGTGGATGCCGGGGCTTGTTAGAATACATAAAAGAGGTGTATAATCTATAGCTATAGCAATTAAAAGAGAATAATAGCAGCGGTTACGGTGCTGAACACAGCTGCGATAATTAATTTCAGGAGGCACAAATGCAATTACAGAATGGAAGACCGACAGATACCACAGGCAGATTGGATAAAGAAATTCGTACATACGATTTTTTGGACAAACTGGGAATCGAATATCAGAGAATAGACCACGAGGCGGCATTTACGATGGAGGTTTGTGAGGAGATTGACAAGACACTCGGCGCAACAATCTGCAAGAATCTTTTTCTGTGCAACCGCCAGAAAACTGATTTTTACCTGCTCATGATACCGGGAGACAAGACCTTTAAGACAAAAGAGCTCTCGCATCAGATAGGCAGTGCGAGACTTTCGTTTGCAAGTCCGCAGGATATGGAAAAATATCTGGATATCACACCGGGCTCAGTCAGTGTGATGGGGCTGATGAACGACCATGACAATGCGGTCAGACTTCTGGTGGATGAGGATGTGCTAAAAGGTGAGTGGGTTGGATGTCATCCATGCATAAATACCTCCAGCCTCAGGATAAAGACAAAGGACATGTTTGGCCCGGTGATAAAGGCCATGCATCATGATATGACAGTGGTAAAATTAACAGGTGAAGCATAGTAAAGCCTGGCAGAACGTAAGGAGAAACAATGGTAAAAGCAGTAATATTTGACATGGACGGAACACTCATAGATACGGAGAAATATTATCGTATTTTCTGGCCGATGGCACTTAAGCAATTCGGCTACGACATGACGGATGAGCAGGCGCTTTCAATGCGAAGCCTCGGGCAGCCGTATGCACCGCAGCATCTTAAGGATATGTTTCATGATCCGGATATGGATTATAATAAAATCAGGGCATATCGGAGAAAAATCATGGAGGAGCATCTGGAAAAGGTGGGTATTGAGCTTAAGCCCGGTGCAATTGAGATACTTACATATTTGAAGGAAAAAGGCATTCACAGAGCGATTTCCACAGCGAATGATATAGAAAGAGCTGAGAAATATCTTAAAAAGATAGGGCTCTACGGATATTTTGACAAGATCATCTGTGCACCTATGGTGGAGCATGGAAAGCCGGCACCTGATGTGTATGAGTTTGCATGCAGCGAGCTTAAGCTGGCACCTGGGGAGTGCATGGCGGTAGAGGATTCGCCAAATGGTGTCAAAAGTGCATATTCTGCAGGCTGTAAGGTTGTCATGGTGCCGGATTTGACACAGCCTGATGAGGAGCTGAAAAAGATGCTTTTTGCCTGTGTTGACAGGATAGATGAGATTAAAAGTATAGTATAATCACAGCATATATAAGTCGTGGAGGCATGATGGGCACAGAAAATGATTTACCGGGAATTTCATTAAAAGACGAGCAGAGACAGCTTCAAAATATCATAGGGATTGCACAGGATAATCTGGACCGTGCAAAGGAATCGGTAAAAAAGCTGACAGATGATTTAGAGGATTTAAGAGATGTCTACGAGGCGCAGGACAAGGAGGGACTTGCCCTGTGGAACAATGCGACAGCGCAGCTTCATGAGAACGAGAGAAATATCGTAAGATGTGAAAAGGCGCGGAAAAAGCCGTATTTTGGCAGAATAGATTTTAAGGATCCGCGTCAGAAGTCACAGGAGTCCTACTATATAGGCAGAGTCGGTATTGCAAAGAATGCATCAGAGCCTGTGGTCATTGACTGGAGAGCACCGATTGCATCCGTATATTATGAGAGCAGTCTTGGACCATGTAAGTACACGGTGAGCTCAGAGGGTACTTTTGAGATTGATTTAAACAGAAAGCGCACCTATGAGATTGCAGAGGATAAGCTCATCGACTTTTTTGATTCAGATGTCGTAGCAAATGATGAGCTTCTGACAAAGTATCTGGCTAAGAATAAAAAGGCAGTGCTCGGAGAGATTATCGCGACAATCCAAAAGGAGCAAAACCTTATTATCCGCCGTTCGCCAAAGACGAATATCATAGTGCAGGGAGTTGCAGGCTCAGGAAAGACAACGGTTGCAATGCACAGGATATCGTACATTTTATATAATTATGCTGATGATTTCAGACCGGAGGATTTCTACATTATAGGCAGTAACCACATTTTGTTGAACTATATTACAAGCGTGCTTCCGGAGCTTGATGTGTACGGCATAAAACAGATGACTATGGAGCAGCTTTTTACAAGGCTTTTGTACGAGGATTGGGATGACAAAAAGTACAGCATACATGAAGTCAGCAAAAATGACAGTAGAAACAGCATAAAGGGCAGTAAAGAATGGTTTGAAGCTCTTGAAAAATTCTGTTTAGATTACGAGGAAAAGTGTATTCCAAGAGATGAGGTCTACATGGAAAAAACAGGCAATCTGCTTGTGGGAAAGGTGCTGATAGACACTTATCTGCATGATAATCCGCTTCTTTCCATGCAGAGTAAAATCCTCATGTTAAATGAGATAATTTACTCGAAGTATGAAAATGAGGTTCTCGGTAAGGAAGTGAAGTTCCCTGCAAAGGAGCGCAGGGAGCTTGATAAAAAATACAAAACCTATTTCGGTAAGGATGACTGGAAAGGCTCTGTGTATGATTTTTACAGAGATTTTCTGCTTAGTCAGAAGGAATATGATATAGATATTCCAAAGGACTCATTTGATGTGTATGATCTGGCAGCGCTTGCGTATATTTATAAGCGCATCAAGGAGACAGATCCGGTTCGAGAGGCGAGTCATGTGGTTATTGATGAGGCACAGGATTTTGGCATGATGGCATACTGCTGTCTGCATTACTGCCTCAGAAACTGCACATACACTATCATGGGCGATACATCGCAGAATATACATTTTGAGTATGGCTTAAATGACTGGGAGGACTTGAAAAAGCTGATTCTCACAGGCACATATGATGCATTCGGTCTGCTTCGAAAGAGCTACAGAAACACTGTTGAGATTTCAGAATTTGCAACAGAGATACTGCGCCATGGAGATTTTGCAATCTATCCGGTGGAGCCTATTATTAGGCATGGAAACGCAGTGCGCATAGAGGAGTATGCCAATGTGCGCTCACTGATTTCGGCATCGGTTGACACGATAAAAGGCTGGCAGAGTGAAGGCTATGAGACGATAGCTGTCGTGTGCCGTGATGAGGCAGAGGCTCTCAAGGTGTCTGCTGAGCTTAAAAAACATATAGAAATAGCAGATGATAATATTGAAACTGCACAGTTTGGTGCAGGAGTCATGGTACTTCCGGTCGCGTATACAAAGGGACTTGAGTTTGATGCTGTATTGCTGTTTGACCCATCAGAGAGAAAATATCCGGCTGATGATAGTCATGTGAAGCTTTTGTACGTTGCGGCTACCCGTGCACTTCATGAGCTTGCTGTATTCCACCGGGGCAGGCTGACACCGCTTATTGCAGACCCTGCTCCTTCCAACAGGCATCAGAAGGAGTTTTCTGCAGAGCCGCTTACTAAGGCAAAGGAATATGAAAAGCAGCAACTGACAGAAAAAGAAATAGAAGAGCAAAAGCGTGTTGATGGCAGACGCGATATGGATGAAAGAGAGTATTTTGGTCCGTCGCGCATTGCATTAAAGCCTGAGCAGGTGACAAATAAGGCTGAAAATGAGAAGCTTGATTTATCTGCATTTGTAAAAAAAGACAGGGAAAATCAAACACAATGTACTGCTACAGATATGGCAAATAAAATTAAGATTAAGGAAGTAAGTAAGGCTGCAAAAAAGAGCAGCCTCCCTCTCAATCCCTCCCCATACGCATACGGCTCAATCCCGGACAACGATATACTTCATGTAAAGGGACATTCAAAGGGCAAGTTTGCGGTAAAATGGCTCAAAAAAGGTAAATCGCATGTTGAAATCGCCACAGCGGACGGCATACTTTATGTGATACCAATAACACCGGAGATAGTACGCGTAATCTTTGTAAAAGGAATTGGAGTGAAGCCGCACAAAACCTATTGGAAGCAAAAGGCCGATACAGCCTTCAAATGGGTGGCAAAGGAATCCAAATCGCTTATTGAAATTCAAACGGAGAAGCTGATACTAAGGATAGAAAAGAAAAACGGAGCCATACAGTATTTTGATGCCGACAGAAAACTCCTTGTAAGCGAAAATGCCACAGAGCCAAGGCTTTTAAATAATGGCGAGTGCTACACATTTTTTGACTGGGATAAATCGGAAAAGCTCAAATCCAAGGGAATACTTGCAACAGACCTTACTGATTTGACAAACAAAGCCAGATATATTTCGTTCGGAGGCAGACAGCAGAGGCTGCCGCTTGTCGTGTCAAACAAGGGATATGGAATCGCTACTGCATCAAGCCGCACAGCACTCTTTTGCAATATAAAGATGTACGGACAGTATATCTATGCAGACGGTGACACCCAAAGCGACTATTACTTTATATGCGGAGGCAGTGTGGGGTATACACTTGAGCTGTACGGCACATTATAAAATGCAAGTTGCCCAAAGCAAAATTATCTGATAAAATATCGGCATGAGTATATACGGAGGATAACAGATGAAATTCAGGACAGAAAACGAGTTTACACATTTCAAATTTTCGGATGTGCATGTGAGCGATATCATGATGAGCTTTGGCACCTTCAAAATATGCCTTGACAACGTAATCATAAAGGCAGATAATTCTAAAAACAGAGATATCCGTGATATGAGGACAAACGGCCTTATATTAAAGCTTTCAGATGCAAATATTATTTCATTCATACGCGAGGGCTTTAAGACATATGATGCCGATGGCAACCTAAAGAGCACAACGGCTGACGAGGAGATAGATGAGGCAGATTATATCGACACCTTCAACAATTTCCTTGACGGATACGCATATTTAATCGAGAAGGAGAATGAAAATTATACCTTCGTATTCGATGGAACAGATGAGCGCTCGTACACTTTGATTGTATCGGCATCAAAAGACGAGTGCGAGTGGGACAGATTTATGAATATTGAGGCATAGAGTATGCCATGGTGCATTTTTAGACAAGTCCAAGATGCACCATGGCATTTTTAAGCCCATCCTCTTTGATATCGTCTGTCACTATATCGGCAACAGCCTTGACTTCATCGCTGGAATTGCCCATGGCAACACCGACATCACAGTAGCGCAGCATATCAAAATCATTCTGGCCATCGCCAAAGCCTATTGTATCAGCCTGACTCATGTGAAGAAACTCTACAACATCACGTATGCCGGTTGCCTTGTTGACACCGCGCAATGTAATCTCACCGCTGTAAGGTTCAGGCTCTTTAAAGCTGCTCAGGGTTACTACAAATTCATCGCCGAGGAGCTTTCTTAAATCATCAATGTGGTAGTTGCAATTGCAGTAGATGGTGCTTTCAACATCGGCGTATCGATTAGAAAAGCTTGATAATTCATCATCAATTACGATATCCTTAAATGTCGGGTTGTCCTGTATCACATGCATGTCAAACTGCTTTGAGAATGCTGATATGAATTTGTCGGCCCACTTGTGGTTGGTGATGCTTTTATCCTTTGTCTGGAATATAAGTCCTGTGTTGTTGTCACCAACAGTGTCAAGAACCTTCTGTAACAGATTCTGCCCATAGACATGATGTGCAATTACTTTATCACCCACAGTGACATAGCCACCGGCAGCAGCCACCACGCCGTCAAAATCAAAGGCTTTTAATGATGGATAAATCTGATTGTAACTACGTCCTGTGCAAAGAAAAATCATGTGACCGTTTTGTTTTGCGTTTATTAGAGCATCAGCGGTTGATGGGCTCATTGTGCTATTGCCGAAATCAACGAGAGTGCCGTCTATATCAAAAAATAATAGTTTTTTCATAAGTGTTACCTGCCTCATTATTATTAATTACATATACCAGATATACTCTACAATACGAATTCAATAAAGGCAATAGGGAATAGCCTAAAATTATTTAATAATTGTTGCAAAAGAAGGCTCTGTTATAACCACAATTAAGAAAAACTATAATATATTCCTATACTTTATTTTTTTAAGTTTTGGCTATGATGGGTTGAAATAATAAGTTTATTGTGTTATAACGTTAAACAACAAAAAAACAATAAATGCGTTGAAGGAGACTTGGATCACCAGACACCGACAGGAATACAGCGTCACCGACTGAGAGCGCTGTTTGGAAGAGCTGATTGCAGGAACACTACCGGAGCAGATCTGTTGAACGATTGATATGGTTTATTGCATAAATAGGTTTATCGTATGTGAATTAAGCTTTTTATATATCAAAAGTAGGCAGATACGATTCATCCACGTTACGGATAAGAGTGGAGAAACAGGAACAGTCCTTTTTCTCAAAGCGGGTGGTACCGCGGAATATTTTTAGAATTTTCGCCCCGGAGCATTTCATCAATTTGATATGCTCCGGGGCTTTTTCCGTCCCGCTTAAAAAATCAAAGGAGCACAAAAATATGGAATTCTTAACAGGAGCAGTTCAAAAGGAAGACCTCGGTATCGCAGAAATTCTTGCAGGCGACTACGAGGGCAAAAACATCAAAGTAAAGGGTGCGATTCACACCATAAGAGATATGGGTGAGGTTGCATTCATCGTCTTAAGACGCAGGGACGGACTTATACAGTGTGTATACGAGCCGGGCAAATCCCAGTTTAGCGTCGATGATCTAAAGGAAGCAGATACCGTGGAGGTATGCGGCACATACAAGAGTGATGACCGTTCTCCAAACGGCTTCGAGCTTCGTCTTGACACTATCACAATTTTATCTGAGCCGGCGGAGCCTATGCCGCTTCAGATCAACAAATGGAAACTGAATACTTCGCTTGAGGCAAAGCTCAATAACAGGGCAGTGGCACTCAGAAATCCAAGAGAGCGTGCTACGTTCCGTATACAGGAGGGTATCACAAGGGGCTTTAGGGATTTCCTTTATAATAATGGATTTACAGAGATTCATACGCCAAAGCTTGGTGCAAAGTCAGCTGAGGGAGGCGCCAACCTCTTCAAGCTTGAATATTTCCACAGACCGGCTATATTACAGCAGAGCCCGCAGTTTTACAAGCAGATGATGGTAGGTGTCTTTGACAGGGTATTTGAGACTGCACCTGTTTTCAGAGCAGAAAAGCACAATACAAAGAGACATCTGAATGAGTATACATCACTCGATTTCGAGATGGGCTACATTGACGGCTTCGAGGATATCATGGAGATGGAGACAGGCTTTTTGCAGTACACCATGGAGCTTTTAAAGACCTCATACGCCAAGGAGCTTGAGCTTTTAAAGATTAAGCTGCCTGACGTGACAAGCATACCAAGAGTCAGATTTGACGAGGCAAAGCAGCGTGTCGCAGAAAAATATAACAGACAGTTCAGAAACCCATTCGACTTAGAGCCGGAGGAGGAGGTACTTATCGGACAGTACTTCAAGGAAGAGTATGGCAGTGATTTTGTATTTGTCACACATTATCCTTCAAAGAAGAGACCGTTCTATGCCATGGATGATCCGGCAGACGAGACATACACCTTAAGCTTTGACCTGCTTTTCAGAGGTCTTGAAATCACAACAGGCGGCCAGCGAATCCACGACTACAACAAGCTTATGGAAAAAATCGCAAAGCGTGGTATGGAGACAGAGGGTATGGAGAGCTATCTTTCAGCCTTTAAGTACGGCATGCCGCCACATGGAGGTCTTGGAATAGGACTTGAGAGACTTACAATGCAGCTTATCGGAGAGGACAATGTGCGTGAGGCAACACTGTTTCCTCGTGATCTCAGCAGATTGGAGCCATAGGTCACAGCTTCTGGGGTTGTGGCGGGTGCGCATGCAGGCTGTGTGGTGGCATGTGTGTATATATTTTGCTCAGAAAATTTTTAAGCTTGTTCCGACATTTCCTGCGGATAGGTTATTGGCAGGATGTATGCTGTGAGGTATTACAGGCTGTGAGAGTCGGAACTGTTAAAAATTTGTCTTCGCAATATATATACACCCATGCTTTACAGGGTGTTGATGCGCACCCAGGGCAGATATTGGTACATCCCAAGTAAAAATTAAAATATCAGGAAAGAGAGAAAGGATATCGTATGAATCATATAGGAACAAGAGAAATCGCCACAGAGCGGCTTACTCTTCGCAGATTTGAAATAGAAGATGCCGAGAACATGTTTTACAACTGGGCGAATGACCTGGAAGTGACAAAATATCTTACATGGCCGGCGCATGAGAGTGTTGATACTACAGAGACTATTTTAAAAGAATGGATATCTAAGTATGACGAAAAAGATTTTTATCAGTGGGCTATTGAGCTTAATGATCTCGAGCAGCCTATCGGAACTATAAGTGCAATTAAAACCGATGAGAGAGTTGAGTCGGTTGAAATCGGTTATTGTATCGGAAAGAGTTTCTGGAATAACGGTTATATGACAGAGGCACTCACAGCTATCATCAGATTTTTTATTAATGAGGTCGGTGCAGGACGTGTATGGGCCAGACATGATACTGAAAATCCAAATTCCGGCAAGGTGATGGCTGCCGCAGGCATGGATTATGAGGGTACTCTCCGCCATGCAGGCTTCAACAATCAGGGTATATGCGATGAAGCGGTATATGCAAAGGTCAGAAGTGCAGCACTTGACGAGGAACCAGAGGAGGAGACTCCTGAGCAGCAGGCTGTTACCACAAAGGTGATGGGCGAGGACGGAGTCATGAGAAACGTAATCTCTGACGAGACTATGGAGTATGTCGGAATCCTTGCAAAGCTTGAGCTTTCACCGGAGGAGGCAGAGGCTGCCAAGAAGGATATGGCAGATATGCTTGATTATATCGACAAGCTCGAGGAGCTTGATACTTCGGGAATTGAGCCTATGAGCCACGTATTCCCTGTAAACAATGTATTCAGAGATGATGTTGTCACAAACGGTGACGGAAGTGAAGCTACACTTGCCAATGCACCGGTCAAGAAGGATGGCGGATTCAAGGTACCAAAGACAATCGGCGAATAACGGCAAGGAGGAGAAAAATGGATTTAATGTCTTTAACTGCCGTGGAACTCGGCAAGAAAATACAGGCAAAGGAAGTTACAGTGGAAGAGGCTGTAAAGGCTGCCATTGCTTCTATAAAAGCAAAAGAAGAAAAGATAAACAGCTTTGTTACAATAGACGAAGAGGGTGCACTTAAAAAAGCAGCAGAGGTTCAGGCAAAAATTGATGCGGGAGAGCTAAAAGGAGCGCTTGCGGGTGTGCCTGTAGCCATAAAGGATAACATGTGTACAGAAGGGCTTCTCACCACATGTTCATCAAAGATACTCTACAATTTCATCCCGACCTACACAGCGGAGGCTGTTAAGCGCCTTGAGGATGCAGGCTGTGTCATCGTGGGAAAAACCAACATGGATGAGTTTGCCATGGGAAGCACAACAGAGACATCTGCCTTTGGAGCAACCAAAAACCCATGGAACACAGAGCACGTACCGGGCGGTTCATCAGGTGGAAGCTGTGCAGCAGTTGCAGCAGAGGAGGTACCGTTTGCACTCGGTTCAGATACAGGCGGATCAATCAGACAGCCAAGCTCATTCTGTGGTGTGACAGGAATCAAGCCAACCTACGGCACAGTTTCACGATATGGACTCATTGCCTATGGCTCATCGCTTGACCAGATTGGACCTATCGCAAAGGATGTCACAGACTGTGCTACTATACTTGAGGCAATCGCTTCATATGATACGAAGGATTCGACATCAGTAAACAGAGACGATTTGAAGTTTACAGAGGCGCTTGTCGATGACGTAAAGGGTATGAAGATTGGTATTCCAAAGGATTATCTCGGAGATGGACTTGACCCGGAGGTAAAATCGGCAATCCTTGCAGCGGCAGATGAATTAAAGAAAAAAGGTGCTGTTGTGGAAGAATTTGACCTCGGACTTGTAGAGTATGCCATCCCGGCTTACTATGTAATTGCCTGTGCTGAGGCAAGCTCAAACCTTGCCAGATTCGACGGTGTCAAATACGGATACCGTACAAAGGAGTACACAGACCTTCACAACATGTACAAGAAATCGCGTTCTGAGGGCTTTGGACCTGAGGTAAAGAGAAGAATCATGCTCGGCTCTTTCGTACTTTCATCAGGATATTATGATGCATATTACTTAAAGGCCTTAAGAGTAAAAGCACTTATCAAAAAAGCCTTTGATGATGCCTTTGCCAAATATGATGTGATACTCGGACCGGCAGCACCAACCACAGCTCCAAAGCTTGGAGAGAGCTTAAGCGATCCAATCCAGATGTACCTCGGTGATATCTACACCATATCTGTAAACCTTGCAGGTCTTCCGGGAATATCGCTTCCGTGCGGCATGGACAAAAACGGACTTCCAATCGGATTACAGCTCATCGGAGACTGCTTTAAGGAGAAGAATATCATCCGCGCAGCCTACAGCTTTGAAAAAACAAGAGAGCATAAGCGCAGCACTATTGCGGAGGAGTACAGTAACAAAAATGCAGCAGACACCAATAAATCTGCCGGTGCACAGTAGGAAGGAGGCAAAAAGGATATGAAAAACTATGAGACAGTCATCGGACTTGAGGTCCATGTAGAGTTAGCTACAAAAACAAAGATCTTTTGCGCCTGCTCCACAGCGTTCGGAGGCGCACCAAACACACATACATGTCCTGTCTGCACAGGACAGCCGGGCTCACTTCCGGTTTTAAACAAGCAGGTTGTAGAGTACGCAGTGGCAGTAGGACTTGCCACCAACTGTACCATCACACAGTACAGCAAATTTGACAGAAAGAACTATTTTTATCCAGATAACCCACAGAACTATCAGATATCACAGCTTTATCTGCCAATCTGCCGCAACGGTTCAGTGGAGATTGAGACAGCAAACGGAAAGAAAAACGTCAGAATCCATGAAATCCACATGGAGGAGGATGCCGGAAAGCTCGTACATGACGAGTGGGAGGACGTATCGATCGTAGATTACAACCGTTCCGGAGTACCTCTTATAGAGATAGTATCAGAGCCTGATATGCGCTCCGCTGAGGAGGTTATCGCATACCTTGAGACTCTGCGTCAGACCATCCAGTATCTCGGAGCGTCTGACTGTAAATTGAATGAGGGCTCAATGCGTGCCGATGTCAACATCTCAGTCAGAGAGGTTGGCGCAAAGAAGTTTGGTACACGTACTGAGATGAAAAACCTTAACTCCTTCAAGGCTATTGCACATGCCATAGAAGGCGAGCGTGAGCGTCAGATAGAGCTTCTTGAGATGGGCAGAAAGGTAGTACAGGAGACACGTAGATGGGATGACAACAAGGAATCATCACATGCCATGCGTTCAAAAGAGGATGCACAGGACTACAGATATTTCCCTGAGCCTGACCTCGTGCCAATCGTCGTATCCGATGAATGGATTGCACAGATAAAGGCAAAGCAGCCTGAGCTTCGTCCACAGAAGCTTGCACGCTACAAGAAGGAATACGACATCCCTGAGTATGATGCAAAGATTCTCACAGAGTCAAAGCATATGGCAGACATATTTGAGGCTGCCACAAAGCTCTGCGGCAAGCCGAAGAAGGTTTCAAACTGGCTGATGGTTGAGACAATGCGACTGTTAAAGGATAACGATATGGATGCAGATGAGATAAACTTCTCACCTGTAAACCTTGCAAAGCTTGTAGATCTGGTAGATGCAGGCACAATCAACTCATCTGTTGCCAAGGAAGTATTTGAGAAAATATTCTCGGATGATATCGATCCTGAGCAGTATGTCGAGGAGAACGGGCTTAAGAACATGAATGATGAGGGTGAGCTTAAAGCCACAATCCAGGCTGTCATCGATGCAAATCCACAGGCAGTGGAGGATTATCACAATGGCAAGAAGAAAGCTATCGGAGCACTCGTAGGTCAGACCATGAAGGCCACAAATGGCAAGGCAAATCCTGCTGTTGTCAATAAGCTTCTTATGGAGCTGTTATAATAGATATTAAGAAAATGGATCCGACAGGTCTTTTGATCTGTCGGTTCTTTTTTTTCAAAAGCGCCTCAGCTTGCTTGCACGCATTTATTCAGTAGTGTATAATAGTTAAATGGCTGATAAAGCAGCTAAATGATACAAAGGCGGTAATTCACCTATGAATAATGATGATTTCAAGGAAGTACCTGACAATATTCAGGATAATAATGAAGAAACTACAAATAACATAGATAATACAAACGATAACAAGGCAAACGACTACGAGGATGTCTGCTACATCTGCCGCAGACCGGAGAGCGTGGCAGGCAAGATGATACATATCCAGCCGAACCTGTGCATCTGTAACGATTGTATGCAAAAGACCTTTGATTCCATGAGCAACGGTAATTTTGGCAATTTCGGAAATCTGGGTAATATAAGCAATATGGATTTTGGCAATATGCCCAATATCAGCATGATAAATTTGTCAGATCTGACAGGAGGCATACCAAACAGCCAGAAGCTTAAGAAGAAAAAGCCAAAGGAAGAGAAAAAGGTCGAGCCGATTCTTGACATTCACTCAATTCCTGCACCGCATAGGATCAAGGCAAGTCTTGATGACTATGTGGTAGGTCAGGAGCATGCAAAGAAGGTCATGTCGGTTGCAGTATATAACCACTACAAGCGTGTCATGGCTGACAATAAGCATAAGGCGCAGGAAGAGAATACCACTGCAAAGCAGGCTTCAAATAAATATGATGGTGTGGAGATTGAAAAATCAAATATGCTCATGATCGGACCTACAGGTTCAGGAAAGACATATCTCGTAAAGACTCTTGCAAAGCTTTTAGATGTGCCACTTGCCATAACAGATGCCACATCACTTACTGAGGCCGGATATATCGGTGACGATATCGAAAGTGTGGTAAGTAAGCTTCTTGCGGCTGCAGATAATGACGTGGAGAGAGCTGAGCACGGTATCATTTTTATAGATGAGATAGACAAGCTTGCAAAGAAGAGAAATGCCAACCAGCGTGATGTGAGCGGAGAGTCTGTGCAGCAGGGTATGCTTAAGCTTTTAGAGGGCTCAGAGGTTGAGGTGCCGGTTGGTGCCAGCAGCAAGAATGCCATGGTTCCAATGACCACAGTTGACACGAGAAATATTCTCTTTATCTGCGGAGGTGCTTTCCCGGGACTTGAGGATATCATAAAGGAGCGCCTGAACAAGGAGGCTTCTATAGGCTTCAAGGCTGATTTGAAGGACAAGTATGATGGGGATGAGAACCTGCTCATGCAGGCAACTGTTGATGATATCCGCAAATTCGGAATGATTCCTGAGTTTATCGGACGACTTCCTATCATGTTCTCACTTGAGGCGCTCACCGAGGATATGCTTGTAAAGATATTGAAGGAGCCAAAGAATGCCATTATCAAGCAGTATCAGAAGCTCCTTGAGATGGATGAGGTAAGGCTTGAGTTCGACGATGATGCGCTTTATGCCATTGCCAAGATGGCAAAGGAAAAGAAGGTCGGAGCCAGAGCTCTTCGTGCGATTATAGAGGATTTCATGCTCGATATCATGTATGAGATACCAAAGGATGACAATATCGGCACGGTTACAATCACTAAGGACTATGTGGAGAAGAAGGGTGGCCCGCTCATTCAGATGAGAGGTACACCTGAGCTTGCAGACAGTCAGCACGTTTAATAGTTAAATGATTATGAAATTGTGAATTGGCTGTAAATGATGCAACAAGGCTATGCGTAATGAATCTATGTGTAGTCTGTAATGATTTATAAACGTTCATATATCAAGAGGAATTGGAAAAATGAAAATTATCCACTGTGCAGACCTGCATCTGGATTCGAAGATGACCTCGAATCTGTCAAAGGAGCAGGCAAAAGAGAGAAAAATGGAAATACTGCGTACATATTCAAGGATGATAGAGTACGCCAGAAATAACGATGTAAAGGCGATTATCATAGCAGGCGATTTATTTGATACGAGAAATGTGTCAGCGACTGCCAGAAATCTGGTAAAGGATTCGATTACGTCAAATCCGGATATTGATTTCTATTATCTTAAGGGTAATCACGACTCGGACAATTTCATATCGAAGCTCGATGAAATCCCTGAAAACCTTAAGCTTTTTTCTAATCAGTGGACCTCATACAGCTATGGAAATATCACAATAACAGGTCTTGAGATAGACAAATCTAATCAGGCTGCCATGTACAATTCTCTTGTGCTCGACAATGACAATTACAACGTTGTCACTCTCCACGGACAGCTCGGTGATGAGATTTCCACAGGCGACCTTAAGAATAAGGGCATTGATTATCTCGCGCTCGGTCATGTGCATGAGTATCAGAGCGGACAGCTTGACAACCGTGGCATGTACTGCTACAGCGGCTGTTTAGAGGGAAGAGGCTTTGATGAGTGTGGACAAAAGGGCTTTGTGGTGCTTGATATAGATGATGAGAAGCTCACGGCAGGCTTTAGCTTTGTACCGTTTGCGTACAGGAGCCTATACACGCTGTATGTGGATGTGACAGGAGCCATGACCACACAGGATGTGGCTGTGAAGATGGAAAAAGCCATTTCGGACAGTGAATATTCATCGAGAAGCATGGTAAAGTTTGTGCTTGTAGGTGAGGTGGACGTGGATTGTGAGATAAACACAGATTTCCTCAAGGATATGTTCGAGGAATATTTCTACTATGAAAAGGTGTATGATGAGACAAGACTTCTCATCAATTACAGTGAATACGAAAAGGATGCATCACTTAAGGGTGAGTTCATACGGATGGTGCTTGGCTCAGATATGACCGAGGAGCAGAAGTCTGAGGTTATCAGGTGTGGTATATCGGCGCTTAGCGGGGAGGAGATTTAGAAATTGAAATTAATAGCTTGTCACATAAACAACTTCGGAAAGCTGTCCGATCTTAATATCAATTTCAATGATGGAGTAAATGTCATAAACCAGCCAAACGGCTGGGGAAAGAGTACACTTGCGGCTTTTTTGAAGGCTATGCTGTACGGCTTTGATACGAAAAAGGAGCCGGGCGCCTTTGAGAGGGAAAGAAAGCTCTATAAGCCATGGCAGGGCGGCACTTATGGTGGAGAGCTTGATTTTGAGGCCGATGGAGTGGAGTACAGACTTGTAAGGACCTTTGGGCTCACAGAAAAGCAGGATGATTTTCATTTGTACAGGCTTGCAACCATGGTTGAGTGTGATGATTTTTCACCACTGCTTGGAGAGGAGCTTTTTGATCTCGACCGCAGCTCGTTCAAGAGAACAATATACATAGCACAGGCAGACTGCATGTTTTCGTCTTCAGACAGCATCAGCGCAAAGCTTGGCAATATGGCGGAAAATACAAATGACATCAACAACTTCGAGTCGGCGACAGCGGACATTAAGGACATGATGAACAAGATGTCCCCAAACCGTATCACAGGCTCCATCAAAAAGCGTGTAAATACACTCACAGCCTTAGAACAGGAGCTTAAGAAGTATCAGGCAGCGGATGAGGCGGCAGCACAGCTTTCACAGAAAATAGATGAGAAAACTGCCCAGAAGAAGGAGCTTACAGGTATCAGAGCCGAGTACGGCAGGGCGCTTCAGGTGGCATCTGAGGACAGCAGAAAGCAGGCACTTCGTGAAAACTACGAGCAGCTTTGTGCTGTTGCAAAGGAGAAAGAGAGCATTTACAATGCTGCAATGGCAGTCTTTGGAGACAAAGCACCGGATGAGGCAGAGCTTTTGGAAAAGACAAAGCAGGCCGGAGAGCTAGAAAGCTTAAAGGCTGTAGAAGATAATCTGAGCTTTACGCCTGAGGAGGAGCAGTATTTAGATACCCTTTCAGGTATGTTTAAGGATGGTGTGCCATCTGATGATGGTCTTGATGAGATGCAAAAGAAGATTGCAAACATTCAGAGCGTCAAGAATGAGTACAGCCACATGGAGCTCAAGCTCTCGCAGATGACCTCACTTGCAAAGATGGCAGATGATGAGGAGGAACCGGAGACACCTGAGAAGACTAAGCTTGTACCTGCAGGTATTGTGCTTATGGTTATCGGTCTTTTGGCAGCAGCTGTTGCCACGGTATTCAGTCTGAATGAGAAGTACAATGTGAAGGAAATCATGTTTCTTGTGGTAGGCATAGCTGGAGTCGCTATGGCGCTTTGCGGTGTTGTCATGATGGTCTATGGAATCCGTCTGAACAACAAAAAGCAGAGAGCATACATCAGGCTTATGGCCGAGCGTGAGGAAAATATAAAGCAAAAGGAGATACCGATTCAGGAATTAAAGGAGCAGCTTGAGCAGATTCAAAGCGGCATTACATCAATGGAGCATGAGGTATCGCAGTTTTTTGACAGCTTTTCGATTGAAGCAGATGAATCGCAGTATCAGGAGAAGCTTTATGAGCTTCGCACAAAGGCTCATGACTACAGTCGTTTCAACGAGCAGATAGGAAAGCGCGCCAAGACAAAGGCTGACTATGAGAAGGCAAAGGCTTCGCTTGATGAGTATTTAAGGTTCTATGGATATGACAGTGCTGCAGAATATACACAGACACTTTCACAGATGAAAAAGCAGCTCGCAGAGGCCGGCTTTGCAAAGGAAAATATGGACAGTGCTCTTCAGAAGAAAACGCAGTTTGAGAATGACAACGATATGGACAAGCTCCTTGCACCAAATGAGTGTCCGTATACACTTGATGAGCTCAATGAGATGATTTCAAAGGTGGAAGGCAGCCTCGATGAAATCAGGGCATCCTTAGTGCAGTACGGCAGACAGATGGATGATCTGCAGGAGCAGCTTGATATGAGGGATGAAAAGGAGCAGGAGTATCGCAACTGCAAGCAGATACAGGCTGAGGAAAAGCATAAGTACGAGATACTTGGGCTTACATCAGACTATCTGACCAGGGCAAGGGAGCAGTTTACTGCCAGATACATGGCGCCTATTTCCAATGGCTTCCAGAAGTACTTCGGTATCCTGACAGAAAATACAGACAGAAACTGGCAGGTGGATGCCAATATTTCAATAAGGATGAAGGAGCAGGGGCAGCTTCGCGATGTGAGAACCATGTCGGCAGGCTACAAGGACCTGATAGGCATATGTATGCGTTTTGCGCTTGTGGATGCGATGTATCCGGGCGAGAAGCCGTTCCTCATACTTGACGATCCGTTTGTGAATCTGGATGATGAGAAGCTTGCTCGAGGCAGAAGGCTGCTTGCGGTGCTTTCGCAGGATTACCAGGTGATTTATTTTACATGTCATGGAAGCCGCGAGTAAATTTTGGTCGAAGCTTTGTTTATATTAATTGATAAATATGGTAGCATATTTTTATTTATAGAATATAATTATATGAGGGTCAAAATATCTTTTGACCCTCATATCTAAATATTATATCATATGAGGTAAAATATGCAGTTCATAGTATCAAAAAAGGAGTTCATTCCACCGGTAATAGCTCCTGATATCATAGAGACATTGGGCGATGATTACGAGATATGGACATATGAGGATTACGAAAGACTCCCACCACTTCTGGTGGGAGTTTATTCGTATTCTGCTATTCCAAAGTGTCTTGCTCCTTTATCCACGCAGGGACTTGTAAAGAGCGGTGTGTTCAGGCTTCAAAGGGAGTTTGTTCCGGGACTATACGGAAATGGTGTGTATGTGGTGGTTATTGACACAGGTGTGAATTATGCGCAGGAGGCTTTTATGACACCTGAGGGTAAGACGAAGATTGCAGTGCTCTGGGATCAGAATACGGATACGGTTTATTCTGAGGATGAGATAAATGCTGCTATTTTATCGGAAAATCCATATGAGAGCATACCGGGCGATGAGGATGGGCATGGTACGTTTGTGGCGAGCGTGATATGTGGCAATGACAGACCGCAGGATGATTTTGCAGGGGTGGCACCACAGGCTAAGCTTATTGTCGTAAAGCTGAAAAGGGCACCTCAAAAGCTGTATGATTTCTACTTTATTCCGGAAGGAAAAATGGTGTATTCTGAGGCTGATGTGATGAGGGCCGTGCATTTTGCAGATGAGTTTGCAGGTCAAAAGGGAGCACCGGCTGTCTTTTGCATGGCGCTTGGCTGCAATAACGGAAGCCACACGGGAGCTGAGGATCTTTCAGAGTATCTGGACTATATCACGGCAAAAAGAGGCAGGGCTGTGGTTGCGGCAGCGGGCAATGAGGCGAACAGCAGGCATCATTATAAAGGGCGCATAACAGATACAGTCGATGATATTGAGATAAATGTTGAGCAGGATATGGATGGGTTTTATCTGGAATGCTGGGCACTTTCACCTGAGCTATTTACGCTTTCTGTCATATCACCGAGTGGTCAGTCGAATCCGGCAGGGGTACCAATGCGAATAGACAGCGGTGAATACTCATTTCTGCTTGAAGGAACACAGGTGACTATTGACTACAGGCAGACCGGCAGACAGACGAGGGATTTGCTTATATTTATCCGCTTTGAAAAGGTGGTGAAGGGAGTGTGGACCATCAGGGTATTTCCACTTAGTACTATTGGAGGTGTTTTTAATATGTGGCTCCCGATGACAGGACTTCTTGATGCTGATGTGAGCTTTATTGTCTCGGAGCCTGATACCACGCTGACCATGCCTTCGGATGCTAAGCTTGTGATAACGGCGGGAGGCTATAATTCCCTAAATGATGCAATATTTTTAGAGTCGGGAAGGGGCTTTGACGCAGACGGTGGAATAAAGCCGGATCTCGTAGCACCGGCTGTGGATATCACAGGGGCAAATCTAAGAGGAATGTATATAGCACTAAGTGGCACATCGGCGGCTGCTGCAATCACTGCAGCGGTGGCGGCTCTCATCATGGAGTGGATGATAGTGAGAGGCAATGTTTTGCTCGCAAACGGAGTGGATATAAAAAATGTCATGGTAAGAAACTGCCGCAGAAAAGAAAAAACCGACTATCCAAATAAAATTTTTGGCTACGGATTCATGAATGGGTTTGCCAATTTCTAAGAAAACGGATATAATATATTCTAAAAGGTAAAAAGGAAGGGTGAATGGATGACAAAAAGCAATAATTTATTAGCGGATTACGCTGCAAAAAAACAGGATATCTGTATTAAAAATGACACAATTTCAGATAGTCTTTTCAGGGAATATGGTGTCAACAGAGGACTTAGGGATGTAAACGGAAAGGGAGTTCTGACAGGTCTTACGAATATTTCGGAGATTGTTTCATTTAAGACGGGCGAGGATGGCAGCAGCGTGCCATGTGACGGACAATTGTGGTACAGGGGCTACAATGTAAAGACACTTACAAATAACTTAAGGCCCGGAGAGTTTGGTTTTGAAAAAATTGCGTATCTGCTGCTTTTCGGGCAGCTGCCATCTGAGAGTGAATTGGCTGAGTTTACAGAGGTTTTAGGAAGAAGCAGAACCCTTCCTACCAACTTTACGAGGGATGTCATCATGAAGGCTCCGTCAAAGGATATCATGAATTCCATGACGAGAAGTATACTGACACTGGCTTCATATGATCCTCTTGTAGCAAAGGCGGGCATCGACAACAATATCAGACAGTGCTTATCACTTGTTGCAATATTCCCGATGCTTGCAGTTTACGGTTATCATGCGTATAATCATTATGAAAATGATCAGAGCATGTATATTCACAGGCCGGATCCAAAGCTTTCGACAGCTGAAAACTTCCTTAGGATGCTCAGAGCTGACAATCAATATACAGAGCTTGAAGCAAGGGTGCTTGATATGGCACTTATTCTTCATATGGAGCACGGAGGTGGAAACAACTCTACATTTACCACCCGTGTGGTTACATCGGCAGGTACTGATACATACTCTGCTATCGCGGCAGCCATGTCATCCCTTAAGGGACCAAAGCATGGCGGTGCCAATATCAAGGTGATGGAGATGATGCAGGATATCCGTTCGCATGTGAAGCACTGGGATGATGAGGATGAGGTGAGAGCATACCTTAGAAAAATGATGGATGGAGAGGTGTTTGACCACAAGGGACTCATCTATGGAATGGGACATGCGGTGTATTCACTTTCTGACCCGCGAGAGCGTATATTCAGAGGCTATGTGGAGAAGCTTTCAGTTGCAAAGAAGAGAGATAAGGAGATGAATCTCTATAATACAATAGAGAAGGTGGCACCTGAGATTATCGCTGAAAAGCGCCATATCTTTAAGGGTGTTTCACCTAATGTCGATTTCTACAGCGGCTTTGTTTATGAGATGCTTGGTATTCCTATGGAGCTTTACACACCTCTTTTTGCCATTGCGCGAATCGTTGGCTGGAGTGCCCACAGGCTTGAGGAGATTGTCGGCATGAACAAGATTATCCGTCCGGCTTACAAGAGTGTCATGAAGGAGATAGAGTAACGAAAGGTTGTTACAGGCTATCATTCATACATCTATAATACGATATGTTGGGGATTAGTCATATTTTGAAGAATCGAGGTATTATACAAATGAGTTTTACAAAGGTAAAAAAGGGCGTCTGTGCAGCAAAGGGCTTTGTTGCAAACGGATTAAACTGTGGATTAAACAGTGACAAAAACAAAAATGACCTGGCCTTAGTTTATTCAGAAACACAGTGTCAGGCAGCGGCTGTTTACACAACAAACAAGGTGAAGGGCGCGCCTATTCAGGTGACAAAGGCACACCTTGAGGCATCAGGACATACGGCAAAGGCTGTTATTGCCAACAGCAAAAACGCCAACACCTGCAATGCTGACGGAGTAGAGAAGGCTCAGAGAATGTGCGAGCTTGCAGCAGCAGAGCTTTCGATTGATCCAAACGAGGTTATCGTGGCATCTACAGGAGTTATTGGCCAGGTGCTTCCTATTGAGCCTATCGAGAGCCATATAAAGGAGCTTGCAAAGGGACTTTCGGCAGACGGCAACGACAAGGCTGTAAACGCTATCATGACTACAGATACCGTTCCAAAGCAGTATGCGGTAAAGTTCATGCTTGGAGACTGTGAGTGTACAGTAGGCGGTATGGCAAAGGGAAGCGGCATGATTCACCCGAACATGGCTACTACCTTAAACTTTATCACATCAGATGTTGCCATCTCATCGGAGCTCATCCAGAAGGCCCTGAGCGAGATTGTAAAGGTTACCTACAACTGCTTAAGCATTGACGGCGATACCTCTACCAATGATATGGTAAGCATCATGGCAAACGGCCTTGCAGGAAACACACCTATTACTACAGAGAATGATGATTATCAGACCTTTAAGGATGCACTGTACGAGGTGCTTTCAAATCTTACAAGAATGCTTGCAAAGGATGGAGAGGGTGCTTCAAAGCTTTTAGAGTGCACATGCGCAGGTGCGCCTGATCTTGATACAGCAATTATTGTGGCAAAGAGCGTTATCCGTTCACCACTTTTAAAGTGTGCTATGTTTGGCGAGGATGCCAACTGGGGACGAATCCTTTGTGCTATAGGCTATGCGGAGGCTGATTTTGATATAGACAAGGTGGAGCTTCACCTGCGCTCAACAGCAGGAAGCATCAAGGTGTGCGAGAACGGTGCCGGAGTTGACTTCTCAGAGGAGGAGGCAGCAAAGATACTGCATGAGGATGAGATTTACATCGACATAGATTTACACCAGGGAGATGTGTCAGCCAAGGCATGGGGCTGTGATCTTACATATGATTATGTAAAAATTAACGGAGATTACAGATCTTAATCTTGACAAGTAATATTGATTAATGATATTATTTTTTTAGAGTAATTAATTAAAAAAGTAAAGCGAACGAGGGCGTTCAGATATTAGGTTATCTGCGCCCTCTTTTTTGTTGGAAAAATCACATTTACAAAGGAGAGATTAGGAGGCGGTACATTGACTAAGAATGCATTGGATATGATTGATGAGAAAATAGTAGAGCTGCTGCAGGAAAATGCACGTATAGCGATAAAGGAGATAGCGGCACAGGTGTTTTTGTCATCACCGGCTGTAACAGCCAGAATAGAGAGATTGGAGAGCAAGGGAATCATAAAGGGCTATCATGCCACTGTTGATTCGGTTAATCTGGGCTATAAGATAAAGGCCTTTGTCAATCTGGATCTGGAGCCTGTACAAAAGGAAGAGTTTTATCCGTTTATTGAGAGTGTGGAGAATGTCATAGAGTGCAATTGTGTGACAGGAGAGTATTCTATGCTTATAGAGGTGGAGTTTTTGAATACGGAGGAGCTTGATGACTTTATCAACACTCTGCAGAAATTCGGCAAGACAAGTACACAGATAGTTTTTTCCACTCCTGTTGAGCACAGAGGCCTGCCTGTACATTCAGGTTTTGATGCATAAGATGATATGAGAGTCAAAAGATATTTTGCATGATTGAATGAAGTGTGCTAAAATAGTTTGCAAAAATACTGACTGTTAAACATGATTTTGGATGCTTTGAATAGTCAGATATATTGATTACGGCAGGAGGATAATATGAGTAAGAAATTAGGCTTCATAGGTTGTGGAAACATGGGAAAGGCAATGATACACGGAGTGCTTGCATCAGGCAAGGCACAGGCAAGCGATATTCTTGCATCTGCAAAGACCGAAAGCTCCAGAGAAAAGAATGCAGCAGAGCTTGGAATCAGGCTGACAGCGGACAATAAGAGCGTAGCAGAGTTTGCAGATATTCTGTTTTTAGCAGTAAAGCCACAGTACTATGAGGAGGTTATAGCAGAGATAAAGGACGCTGTTAGTGACGATGAAATCATTGTTTCGATTGCACCGGGCAAGTCACTTTCGTGGTTTGACGAGATGTTTGGAAAGAGCTTAAAGGTTATACGTACCATGCCAAATACACCTGCCATGGTTGGTGAGGGCATGATGGGAGTCTGTGCAAATGAAAGAGTATCGCAGGCGGAGCTTGATACAGTGCTTGATTTGTGCTCGGGCTTTTCAAAGGCTGAGATGATAGACGAGAAGCTTATGGATGTAGTGACAGCAGTCAGCGGAAGCTCACCGGCATATGTATTTATGTTTATCGAAGCCATGGCAGATGCGGCTGTAGCAGGCGGCATGCCAAGGAGCCAGGCATATACATTTGCAGCCCAGGCAGTGCTTGGAAGCGCAAAAATGGTTCTCGAGACAGGAAAGCATCCGGGAGAGCTCAAGGATATGGTGTGCTCACCTGCCGGAACCACTATCCAGGCTGTGCGTGTGCTTGAGGAAAAGGGCATGAGAAGCAGTGTTTTTGAAGCTATGATGAAATGCCTTGATATCTCCCGCAAAATGTAGTAGAATTATTGCATTGAGTTAAAGGAGAAAAGCAATGAGTCAGGCAAAGGTTGATAAATATAAGAATGAAAAGGCAAATCGTAAAAAGACAAATGCCAGAAATAAAGTAAAGCGTGTTATAGCACGAATTGTTGCAGCTGCGGCTGTAATCGCATTGGTAGGCTGGGGCGGTTACTCCGGATATCAGTACTATGAGAAGAGTCGTCCGGTGAACTGCTATTACGCAGATATCAGTGCAGTCAGTGATTATCTACAGGGATTATCTACAGACAGTGAGCAGTAGATTATATTTTTGATACATAACATATATTTTACGATTTATATGATTAAGTTAAAATACCTCGCAGGTTACTGCGAGGTATTTTCAGTTTTTGAAGAATCCCCGGGCTCTTTTTGTGATTCAGATACAGTCTTTGCATTTTCTTCGGTATTTGAGCTGTCAGAGTTTTTTGCTTTGGAGAGTGTGTTATCAATTGCGTCGAGCAGCACTTTGGAGGTGTACTGACTTGTGTTTGCGTAGGAAATATTATCGGTGGACTGATTTTGCACAATCTGCGATACGAGCTCGTTCATCGCAGGCTCAACAAGCGGATACATGGTTTCCACCGAATCAGTCATGTTTTCAAGGCTTATGGAGTTAATGTTATTACTGTCCACCGCCACAGACACATCGATAGCTGCCCCACCCAGCGCTACAGATGTATTGTACACACCCGGTGTATACATGCCGGTTTCTTCGACTGCAGGCTTTGGCTCATCACCTGAAAAGAAATATGTAGCAGCGAAAATTATCAGAAGAAGCAGTATGCCAAGGAGCACTCCGGTGAGAATGACATGCTTCATTTTTACAACGACGATTTTTGTTTTTGCACTCATATGCGCCTCCTGTGGTTGTTTTATATATAATATGTGTGGGGACGCGAAAATATGACAGATGTTCCTGCCTATAACGAAAAAGGGGCTGTAAAATAAGTCCCTTTTTTATGTCAGTGGTCTGGTGCTTTCTCCCTGGATGATAACAGGAAGCGTTGTATAGCTTTGGATGAGAAGTTCCGGGTTCTGAAGCTTACGGATCATCATGGAGCCTGCCTGCACACCGGTATCATAGACATTGATGTCTACAATGGTAAGCTGTGGGTCGATGATGCTGGAATATGGGTAGACGTCAAAGGTAAGTATGGCAATATCATCCGGGATGGAAAGCTGCAGGTCTTTGACGGCCTGGATGACACCTAATGCGAGGGTGTTATTTTCACATACAATAGCGCGAGGCGGTACAGGCTGTGTCAGCATATCAGAAGTAACAGAATAAGCGTGCTGGCAGCTGGAATCGGTATTTCCGATACGGGCAGCCGGAATGTGAAAGCCTCTGTCTAACATGCCTGCTATAAATCCTTTTTGACGCTGGGCAGAAATATAATCGGTTTTGCGCTCTCCGATAAAGGCGACATCTGTATAACCACATGCTATCATGTGGGCAGCGGCATATTCACCGGCAAGGGCGTGGTTGGTATCTACCCAGCATAAGCGGCTTTCAAAACTCGGATGCCCAATGATAATGTGTGGAAAGCCTGCATCCAGAATAAGATTTGCAATTTCTTTATTAATGGCAGAACCGTGGATGATAAGACCATCGGAGGAACCGCTTGTGATAACTTCACTGACTTTTTCTCCGGGATAGTGTTCTTCAGAAGTGTTGACAAGCGTCAGGGAATAGTTGTTTTCGGACAAGGTATGGTGTACGCCGCACATAATGTCAAACATATGCGGATTCCGATAAGCAGTATCTTTCTCCAGATTGGTAAGATAGACAATATTGGAAGTAGCACCTTTTGCAAAGCTTACAGCCCGGGAGTTAGGGGTATAGTGAAGCTTTTCAATTGCTGCATGAACCTTTTCCACAGTGGCTGGGGATATGGTGGTCCAGTGATTTAAAACTTTAGAAACAGTGGATTTGGAAACACCGGCTTCATTGGCAACATCATTGATGGTAACAGACATAAAATACCTCCTGAAAAAATGTATAAATTTAAAAATATAGTATAGCGGTTTCCTAACAAAGTCAATCATTTTTGACAAATAAACATTGTAAATAAGGGAAAAAAGTGATAAATATAGACTTAGCAAGAGGAACCAATTGCATGAAAAAAATAAAATAAAGAAAACGGTTTCCTAAAGAAACCGGAAAACGGAGGTATTTTTATGAAGAAAAGGGTGTTGAGTTTGTTGCTCTGTACCGCAATGACAATCGGCACATTATCCGGTTGTGGAAAAGAAGCAGGAAATGACGAAGGAAAGGCTACAGAAGCACTTGGAAATGATGCAGAGGATGAAATGACAGAGGTAAAAATCTGGCATGATGGGGATGAGAATATCATGCAGACCATTGCGGATTGTGCGAATGAGAAACTGGCAGAGGATAATATCAAGGTTACCTTTGAAAAGAAGAGCGGTCTGACCGACCAGCTTCAGTTATATGGAAATGATGAATCCAACGGACCGGATATGTATCTTTATGCACATGATTCATTGGGAACATTTGCAGAAATGGGGATTTTAGCTCCGATTACGGATGTTATCAGTGAGGATGTAATGGCGGATTTATTACCGATGACCGTAGAAGCAGGTAATTATAAGGATACCCAGTACCTGATGCCGGTTTATTATGAGACATTGCTCTTTATGTATAATAAGGCAAAATGGGAAGGTGATGTGCCGGAAACAACAGATGAACTGTATGATTATATGGTAGCGCATACCGATGTGAATGCAGGAACTTATGCGCTGGTAAATCAGCATTCTACCGTATACAATGTGGCACCGGTGATCAATGGTTTTGGTGGATATATTATTGATAAAGATGCAAATCCTGGATTAAATACACAGGAAACCAAGGATGCTATCGCATACAATAAGAAATTTGCAGCATTGGAGGCAGACGGAGATTACAACACAGTAACTGCATTATTCAATGAAGGCCAGGCAGCAGCAATCATCGGTGGACCATGGCCGGTATCCGGAATCAAGGCAGCGGGCATTGATCTTGGTATTAAATCTTTAGCGGATTTTAAACTTCCGAATGGAAACGGACTGGCACCATATTCAGGTGTACAGAGCATTGGTGTCTTAAAATATGCAGCAGAAAATAAGAAAGAAGCAATTGCAAAAGTATTAGAGACAATTGCAAGTCCGGAAGTAGGTATTGCACTGGCGAATAAATCAAACTGTGCACCGGCAAACAGCAAAGCATATGATGACGCAGATGTTGCTGCAAATGAGATGATTATGGCAATGAAAGCAACTGCAGAAACTGCACAGCCTATGCCAAACATTCCGCAGATGAGCGTTATGTGGGGTCCGGCAGAAGCATTTTTGGCGGCAGTCAACAAATCCGGGGAGGATATTGATACTGCAGCAGAAACTTATCAGCAGGAGGCATTGGATGCTATTGCAGATATGCAGTAAGAAGGAGTTTATTTAGAAGCAATATAAAGAGGAAAATTAGGAAGAGAAGTGTGTATATGAAGAACAAACGGAAATTAACGCCATGGCTTTACAGTATGCCGGCACTGATATTGATTGGAATGGTTATCGTATTCCCAATTATTTATACGGGCTATATATCACTGACCAATATGAATCTTTTTCACTGGTCAAATTATGAATTTATCGGACTATCCAACTATAGCAGGGCATTATTAAAGGCAGACTCCGGTTTCCTTGGAGCACTGTTTACAACATTACTTTGGACCACATTAAATATGGTGATACAGGTAGTTGTGGCATATTTTATTGCATTGGGATTTCAAAGAGAAGATTTAAAGGGAAAACGTGTATACAAGACTCTTTTGATGTTCCCGTGGGCAATGCCTGCATATGTGTCCATTCTTTTGTGGAGGGTAGGCATTTATAACACAGAGTTTGGTCTTCTGAATAAGATTCTGGTGGCACTTGGCTTTGGAAAGGTAAATTTCCTTTCCACCAATGTGCCGGCATTTCTCTCCTGCATGACTCTAAACCTGTGGATGGCATTGCCGTTTATGATTATGATGATAGACGGTGCACTGTCCAGCATTGACCGCAGCTATTATGAAAGCGCAGAACTGGATGGAGCAGGTTTCTGGTCGAAGAACATCCATATTACCGTTCCGGCAATGAAAGGAATTATTGCACCGGCGGTTATTATGACGACATTTACCACATTTAAGCAGTTTGATATCGTATATCTTCTTACGATGCAGAAGGGAGCATATTCAGGGGCAACCTTACAGACCATAATTACTTATGCACAGCAGAATGCGTTTGTTTCAAATAACTATGGGCTGTCCTCTGCGGTATCCATTATTATCTTTTTCCTCATCATGGTATTTTCGCTGTTTACCAATCGAGGGGTAAAGGAGGAAAATTATGACTAAGAAAAAGAGAAAACAGATTTTACAGCTTAGCGGATTACATATTTTTTATATTATACTGTGTCTGCTGGCACTGGTACCGATTTTATATGCGTTGAATCTTTCCTTTGAAAGGGGAGGTGGAGCATTGTCCTCCGGATTATCTTTGTTTCCAAAGGAATTTACACTGGATAATTATAAAAATATACTGACGCAGAAGCCGTTTTTGCGGTGGTTTTATAACTCTGCCGTATTAAGCTTCTTTACAATGGTCATTGCTATCGGATTTGCCATGGTGTCATCTTATGCATTTTCAAGATACCGTTTTAAGGGAAGAAATGGCATTTTAAAATTACTGCTTCTCTTAAATGCATTCCCGCAGATTCTGTCCATGTTTGCATTATTCCGTCTTTTAAAACAGATGAATATGCTGGATACGAAACTGGGACTGGTGATTATTTATGCGGGAAGCATGTGCATTTTCTCTATCTGGAATATGAAGGGGTATTTTGATACCATTCCGATAGAAATCGAAGAAGCATCGAAAATTGACGGTGCATCGGATTTCCAGCTGCTGTGGAAGGTAGTAATGCCGCTGGCTCGTCCGGCAATCATTGTAACTTCTGTGATGGTACTTATTTTTGTATGGAATGAATATCTGTTTTCCACAACATTTCTACTGAATGAAAACAGTTATACACTGGCAGGTGGATTATATCAGTTACAGTCCAACGATTACACCAGAAGCTGGGGAATGTTCTCCGCAGCCGCTATCCTGGTATCTGTTCCGGTGCTGATTATTTTCTTCTGTATACAAAAGTATATGGTATCCGGTCTTACTGCAGGTGGTGTGAAAGGATAGAAATAAAATGGAAAAAGAAGCAATTTTGCATATTCCACTGTCACAATTTGCTTTTGCAGAAAAAGAAGACCGGCTGGTAATAAGAATCCGTTGTAAAAAGGGCGATTTAAAACGGTGCGTGCTGCTTTGGGGAGACCGGGTGGCAATGGAAGAGCCACTTCCGGTGAAACAAAGTGAAATGGAACATGTGGCATCCGATATGCTTTATGATTATTATGAAGTTAAGATTACGTCTCCGTATACCAGGGTATGCTATTATTTCCGGTTAGAGGACGATACAGAAAGCCTTTATTATTATGGAAGAGGATTTGCAGAGAAACTGTCCTGTGGCAGGGCAGAATATTTCCAGTTTCCATATATTAGAAGAGAGGATATTTTAGATATCCCGGAGTGGGCAGAAGACATTGTTATGTATCATATTTTCCCGGACAGTTTTGCAAATGACAGACGGAAACTGACGGAAAAAGCAACAAGGCATATGCTTTTGCCGGATGGAAAAAGCGACAGCAATGGAAAAATTTTACCGGATCGGATTTGTAAGAATCATCTGGGTGGTACACTGAAAGGAATTTGTGAAAACCTTGACTATATCGAAAAGCTTGGAATAAACTGCATTTATCTGAATCCGATTTTTGAAGCAGCGTCTTATCATAAATATGATACCATTGACTATTTTGAAATCGACCCCTGTCTTGGAAATAAAGCGGATTTAAAAGAACTGGTGCAGCAGTGCCACAAGAGAGGAATCCGGGTTATTTTAGATGGAGTATTTAATCATTGTGGAGCAGATTTTTTTGCATTCCGGGATGTGCGGCAGAAGGGAAAAGCATCAAGATATTATAACTGGTTTTATCACCTGCCGGAAACGATACAGTACGCTGATCCGCCAGATTATGAGGCGTTTGCCTATGTAAAGGAAATGCCAAAGCTTAATACCGGAAATCCTGAAGTGGTGGAGTACCTTTGCAATGTTGGAACTTACTGGATTCGGGGAGCAGATATTGACGGCTGGCGCTTGGATGTGGCAAATGAAATCAATCATGAATTCTGGAGAGCCTTCCGTCATGCGGTGAGAGCGGTAAAAGAGGATATATTTCTAATAGGCGAAATCTGGGAAGAAGCAGGCATCTGGCTTCAGGGAGACCAGTTTGATTCTACGATGAATTATACTTTTTCTTATCTGTGCCGGGATTTTTTTGGAAAGGGAGAACTTTCGGTCAGTGAATTTGATGCCCAGATGCAGCGGATGATTTACCGCTACCCATGGCAGGTGAGCCTGGCACAGATGAATTTTCTGGATTCCCATGATATTCCGAGATTTTTAAGCTATTGCAATGGAAATAGAAAGAGAATGGAGCTGGCATTTTTCTATCTCTTTATGGGAGTGGGCGTGCCATCGGTATTCTACGGGGATGAAGTGTATATCGAGGGAATGAAAGAACTGGAGTATCGGGCAGCCATGGACTGGCAGGCAGTAATGGAGCAGCAGGCAGAAAACAACAGATTACAGGGAAATCTGGCAGAGAAGTTCAGCTGCTGGATTGCACTCCGAAAAGAGCATGTGGCATTACGCAAGGGCAATTACCGGACAATTTACTGCAATGATATGATGGGAGTATATGTATTTTTACGTAGTTTTGGGGACGACAAAGTCCTGGTATTTTTAAATACCGGCACCGGCAGTGTGACACTGACATCAGTGGAGGTTCCGCAGCTGCAGGAAAAAAAGATAATTCTTTCTTCTTGTGAGGGAAAGCTTTTGGTTGTTTTGTAAAACGAAAGATATTTCTATAAATAGTACCGTTCCTTAAAAAGATAAGTGACATCTTTACATACTTGTGCTATTTTTTGGAAAAGATAAAGAGACATAGGAAGGGGAACTTTTTTATACCCAAAGATGCAGACTTGCTTAGAAATAGAAAAGTTAATACAAAGAAACGCCAAAACCGACATTTGCCGGAATTGGCGTTTCTTATATTAGGGACTTATTTTACAGCCCCCTTTTCGTTATAAGAGCGATAGACGGGCGCAAGACGTCCGGGGGACGTCTGTTCTGCGCCGACCGTTTCACGGCTTCCGGTGGATGCCGGATTTGAAACGACCGAAACGGAGTGTAGACGTGGAACGGAGACAAGAAGCCGCACCGCGGGTGAGTGGCTCCGCTACACTCCTATAACGAAAAAGAGATATCCATGAAGGATATCTCTTTCGTTATAAGAGCGATAGACGGGGCTCGAACCCGCGGTCTCGACCTTGGCAAGGTCGCGCGTTACCAACTACGCCACTATCGCATGTGTCTTATCTTACGAGATGTTTCCCTCATCGACAAGACATATATTAGCATAGTTTTTATGGTATGTCAAATCTTTTTTTTGATTTTTTTGAAAAATTAAAAAAAAGAAGACATTTCAAGATCAGGATGTTTCAGATCCGCTGCTTGTATGATAATAGCGAAGTACGTGATCAGGATAATACTGGTCACCGTAATCCCATGGCCCTGCCGGATCGTGAAGAGGATCATCTTCATCACGTTGTCTGCCACCACTTGCCATCTGGGCGAATGCCTGGGCGCTTTCAGTTGTCCAGGAAGTTTCTCCGTTTTTTTCGAGATAAGAGAAATAGGAATCTGTGCCAAAGTTATAGGCCTGCAGGGCAAGGCGGATATGGGGCAGATCAGCAGGTCCGGTGCATCCGGATTTATCCAGGGCATATTTCAGCTCCTGAATTCCACAGGAGATAGAGTAGGAAGGATCTGTGATTCCGTTGGGCTGCTGAGGATACTGCGTGTTATAAGCGCCTTCTGATGACTGCATGGGATCGGTTCCCTGACCGGAGCTTTCCTGCATCATAACTGCCAGGATCAGATCTACATAGTCAGACATGCCATATTGGGCGGCTTCTGTGGAAACTTCATCCCGGTAGGCTTCACAGGATGCATTGATCTGGTGCGTAGTTGTCTGCTTTCCGGAAAATCTGGGTAAGCGCAGAAAAATACATCCGAGAATCAGCAGGAAGATGCAACCCAGGAAGATTTTCTGTCTGCGGACCTGGCGTATGCGGAGACGCTGACGTTGTTTTTTTGTAAGTTTATGATTCTTTCGTTTTGTATTCATAAGCTTATTTTACCCGTCAGATGGGGATTTGACCAGTTAAGAAATGTGATCTTTTTGTTAAAATTTTCTGAAGACTGACTTGCAAAATTGCAAAATACGATCTGATATGCTATGATAGTCGGGACAAACCGCAGAATGCCGGAAAAAAGGAGGCAAGATTTCATGCGTAAAAGGCTTCTTGCAGTTATTTTGTGTGCTTCCATGATGTTCCCTGTATCAGCATCTGCAGAGGTACTTGGATATGAAGCGACACTGAATACATATACACAGGAGAAAAAATCACCCCAACAGTTTCAGATTGATGATGGGGAAGGAAATACAGTAAATGTACTGGCGAAGACAGATACTCTTTATGTCACTGCGAAGAACACTGCAATTCGGTCCAATCCAGGAGAAAGCGGAACAGAACTTCGATCTGTTCTTCTGGGAACGAAACTCGAGAGAGTTGCCGTATGTGATAACGGATGGAGTAAAGTCACATTTCAGAAAGACGGAGAGGACAAGATTATCGGTTATGTTCAGGATAGCGTGCTCAGTGATACGGAAACCGTGAATAAATTTACGGATACAGTCACGGCAGCCAAAGACAGTGATATTCTTGATTATCCGGGAAAAAAAGACGGAGAAGTAGTAGGAGAAGTTCTTCAGGATGATGAACTGAAGAGGACTGGTACAGTAGATGACATCTGGAGCCGTATCGTTTACACAGATGACAGTGGCGCACAGCAGACGGGATATATTCCTACCAGTTGTCTGGAAGGATACCAGGAGACTGAGGTGGCCAAAGCAGAGCAGGAAAAGAAAACAAAAGCCGGCTCCCTTACCAAGAGCTCCGGAGAGGGTATTTTTGCAGATGCCGTAGATGGCGTGACATCTACAGGTGGTTCCGGAACATCTGCCAATGGAGTGCAGATTGGAACACCGGTATCTGTTTCCTCTGATGCAACATTGAAATCTCTGGGAACTTTTCGTATTACCCATTACTGTCCATGCAGTATCTGCTGTGGCCCATGGTCAAACGGAATCACATCTACAGGCGTAACAGCAACAACCAATCATACCATAGCAGTAGATCCCAGCCAGATTCCTTATGGTTCCAAGGTAGTAATTAATGGACAGGTTTACGTTGCGGAGGATTGCGGAGGCGCGATCCGTACCAACTGCATTGATGTTTATGTTGCCACACATTCAGAGGCAGAAGAGAAGGGCGTATTTTATACAGAAGTTTATCTGCTTCAGTAAAAACGCAGGAAATTATCTACAACTACAATATGTGATGTAATACGTATAACAAAAAATACTGCATCAGACTTTACGTATAAATCGGAATATAAATATCCGCTTTATCAGAAAACGTCGAATGCAGTATTTTTTATTTATAAAAAGAAAAACTCTGTTCAACAGGAAACAGGAACTGTGAACAGAGCAAAAAAATAATGCCCAGAGCCGGAATCGAACCAGCGACACGAGGATTTTCAGTCCTCTGCTCTACCAACTGAGCTATCTGGGCATGTCTCTTTCGAGTACTTTATTACTTTAACACATTTATGTAGAGAATGCAAGGGAAAAATGAAAAAAAGCAGATGTTTTTCTGAAAAATCTGATTTTCAAAAAAGCATCTGCAATATTATATTTGGCGCATTTATCGTGCAGCCAGATAAATTTTTTCCATATCTTTCATATTTAACTGTTTGAAAACGCCGATGGTGCGGGTATCTTCATAACTGCACTTAAATGCCAGATCGTGGATATCTTTTTCTGTAAGGTCAAGACCAAGCTCATGAAGGCTGGTAGGCATCTGAATGGAACGGAAATAATCTTCCATGGCTTCTATGCCGGCAAGTGCAGTTTTGTTGAAGTCGGTACTGCAGGGAATGTCAAAGATATTGACTGCAAACTGGGCAAAGCGTTCCGGATTTGCATCATAAACGTAACGTGCCCAGCTTCCCCACAATGCGGCCAGACCGGCACCGTGAGCTACATCGTAGGTCCCTCCAAGTTCATGTTCCAGCTGATGACATGCCCAGTCACCGCCACCGGTTCCACAGCCGGTAAGACCGTTGTGAGAGAGACTTCCTGCCCACATGATTTCTGCTCTGGCGGTATAATTATCCGGCTCTTTCAGCAAGATACGGGAATTGTAGATTACCGTCTGCATCAGGGATTCGCTGATGCTGTCTGTAATTTCCATAGTTTCGATATTTACGAAATACCGTTCCATGGTATGCATCAGGATATCCACACAGCCGCTTTCGGTCTGGTACTGAGGTAAGGTGTATGTAAGCCGTGGATTCAGAATGGCAAAACGTGGTCTGCACAGGTCATTTCGGGCAGTACTGCGTTTCAGCCAGCCGTCTTCATTTGTGATGACGCAGGAATTGCTCATTTCACTTCCGGAAGCTGCGATGGTAAGGATCACACCAACTGGAAGACAGGCTTTTGGAGTTTCGGTGCGGAGGAAAAAGTTCCATACATCGGTTTCCGGATTTGCAAGGCCGTAACCGATGGCTTTACAGGAATCAATAACACTTCCGCCTCCTACAGCAAGAAGAAAATCCACATTTTCTCTGCGGCAGAGCTCAATTCCCTCCCGGACCTTGGAAAGCCGTGGATTTGGAACGACGCCTCCAAGAGTTACATAGGCAATTCCTGCCTCGTCAAGTACGGATCTGATTTCATCAATAAGACCGGATTTAATGGCACTGTGTCCGCCGTAGTGGATCAGAACTTTTTTACAATGCTGTTCTTTCAGAAGTGTGGCAACTTTAAGATGTGTATCTTTTCCAAAAACTACCCGTGTGGGGGTAAAATATTCAAAACTTCTCATAATAAATAACTCTCCCTTATTTCATAACTGATCTATCTGAAATATTCAAAAACAAACAATAAAATTGAATGGTCTGCATCAGCAAAACTGTTATAATAATAGCATAGAAGAAGTCAGGGTGCAAGATTTCGGAAAACGTTTGCAACAGGAAAAACAGGGAAGATAAAGATGATAAAAGGGGTGTAATTCCAGAAGGGTGTGGTATAATAGGTTCTGTGAGAAAGCAAAAGTGACTTAATCACAGAAACAGACCGATGCAGAGCGTATATTATAAAACAGATTTCAAAGAAGCAGAAGAAAGCAGGTGTCTGAAATGGAAAATATCATTATCGTAGGAGCAGGCCCGGCAGGAATTTCCGCAGCTCTTTATGCAGCGAGAGGAAATATGGACCCGCTGATCATCAATACAGGAATCGGTTCACTGGAAAAAGCAGAGAAGATCGAGAATTATTACGGACTTGAGAAACCTCTTTCCGGAAAAGAACTTTTTGAAAGAGGACTTGAACAGGCCAGGGCACTTGGTGTCAGGATCCTGGATGCCCAGGTCGTGGGAATGGGAGGCTTTGATACCTTTGAGGTGAAAACAACGGAAGGCGATTTTGAAGCCCGCAGTGTGATCCTGGCAACGGGAAGCAAAAGAGCTTCTGCGAAGATCCCGGGAGTGAAGGAATTTGAAGGAAAAGGAGTCAGCTACTGTGCAGTATGCGATGCTTTTTTCTACCGCGGAAAAGATGTGGCAGTTCTTGGAAACAGTGATTTTGCTCTTCATGAAGCTGAGGAACTTTCTCATACAGCTTCCCATGTGACGATTTTTACAGATGGAAAGAAACCGGAATTTTCAAAAGAGAATGCGATTGACGTGAATACCATGAAAATTCAGGCAATTGAGGGAGATGAACGTGTTCAGGGACTTCGCCTGAAAGGAGATGTATCTTTACAGGAAGCAGGTGAACCGCAAACGTCATTTGCACCCGCAGAAGGTGTTTTTGTGGCATTAGGTACAGCTGGAAGTTCAGAGATGGCCCGTCAGATTGGTGCGGAGCTGAATGAAAAAGGAAATATCCGGGTGAATGAAGAGATGGAAACAACGGTTCCCGGACTGTACGCGGCAGGGGATTGTACCGGAGGCCTTCTTCAGGTGGCAAAAGCGGTACATGATGGAGCGCAGGCAGGCCTTTCCGCCTGTCAGTATGTGCGGAAACTTTTGAAAGAGCAGGCATAGAGTGCATACAGTATAAATTCAGAAGAAAGGCAGAAACTGATAACGATCAGAAACAGGATCGGATTTTATAACATATAAATTTAAGGAGGAATTTTATCATGGCAAAAGTTTTTACAACAGACAATTTTGAAACAGAGGTATTAAATGCAGAGAAACCGGTACTGGTAGATTTCTGGGCAACCTGGTGCGGACCGTGCAGACGTCAGGCTCCGGTTGTGGAAGAACTGGCAGAAGCAGGATACGAAGTAGGGAAAGTAGACGTAGATAAAGAGCCGTCTCTTGCACAGCAGTATAAGATCATGAGTATTCCTACACTGCTTGTGTTTAAAGGTGGAAAAGAGACTGCACGTTTTGTGGGACTGACATCAAAAGCAGAGCTTGAAGCAGCACTTCAGTAAGATCAGAAAGTATTCATCATTTCATAAAGACGGCTTTTATCCAGAATGCGGATCGATCCCCGTGAGATCTGGATAGAGCCGTCTTTATTCATTTTTTTGAGGCTGCGGCTGACTGCCTCCCTGGCACTTCCGATGGAGCGGGCGATTGCCTCCTGGGTGAGAGTGAGTTCATCAGAACCGGTATCTGCAGCTTCGTCCAGCAGGAAGGCTGCGATCCTCTGAGGTAACGTCATAAAAAATGTCCGTTCGATTCCGGCGATCACATCCGAGAAATGTTCGGTTGTCCGTTTATAGATGAAATTTTCCAGATAGATGTTGTTTTTCATCAGCCGGGAAAAAGGAACTGCCGGAAGCAGAAGAAGATCACAGTCTGTTTCCGCATCGATCTGCACATCAAATGTGATGGCAGAAAGCATACAGGAAGCGGAAAGGGTGCAGATATCACTGTCCCTTAAACGGTACAGTGTGGCTTCTTTTCCCTGAGAGGACAGAAGGTACACGCGGAGAACGCCCTTCAGAAGAAAAAGAGTTCCCAGACACTGGCGTTCTTCTGACTGTATGGCAGCACCTGCCGGGTAATGAAGTTCACGGATATTATCAAGAAGAAAATCCTGGTCTTCTTCGGTCATATGTTCCCAGAAGGGAAAAGCCTGAAAATAGTTCAGGCAGCTGTTTCGGTCCATAAAAAGGTACTCCTTTATAAAAGATGTAGTATCCATTTTAACGCTGTTTGAATGGAAATACAACAGAAACGGAATCTTTGTTGCAAAAGAGGAATCCGGTTTTTCTATTTACATCCGGGGATGGGAACGCTATAATCATAAGGCGAAAGAATCAAACGGAGAAATAATGAAAAATGCCGGGTAAAGAGGGAAATCATCCGGCGGAAGTTAGGAGAATACAAATTTTGAAAATTTTACTTGCAGCGTGCAACGCAAAATATATCCATTCCAATCTTGCAGTATACAACCTGAAATCCTGTTCTGGAGAGTACAGCCCCAATGTAGTGATCAAAGAGTATACGATCAATCAGATCCAGGATGATATTTTAAAGGACATTTATCTGGAACAGCCGGATGTGATCTGTTTTTCCTGCTATATCTGGAATATTTCCTTTGTAAAAGAACTGGTACCGGATCTTAAGAAAATCCTTCCACATGTGGATTTCTGGGCAGGCGGTCCGGAAGTATCTTACGATGCGGTGGAATTTCTGAAAAAGAATCCCGCATTTTTTGGTGTGATGGTAGGAGAGGGAGAAGAAACTTTCCATGAACTGGCAGGCTATTATATAGAAAGAAAACCGGAAAACCTGAAAGAAATCCGAGGTGTGGTATTTCATGACGAAACCAAAGTCCCGGATATTGTACACACAGGCTGGCGGGAACTGATGGACTTAAGTAAAGTTCCGTTTGCATACAGCAACCTTACGGAGTTTAAAAACCGCATTATTTATTATGAGAGCAGCAGGGGATGTCCATTTTCCTGCAGTTACTGTCTTTCTTCCATAGATAAGAAGCTCCGGTTCCGGGATATTGAACTTGTAAAAAAAGAACTGCAGTTTTTTATTGATAATAAAGTTCCACAGGTCAAATTTGTGGACCGTACCTTCAACTGTAAACATGACCACGCCATGGCAATCTGGCGGTATATTACAGAGCATGACAACGGGATCACGAACTTCCATTTTGAAATTTCCGCGGACCTTCTCCGTGAGGAGGAACTGGCTCTGATGAAAACCATGCGCCCGGGCCTGATCCAGCTGGAGATCGGGGTACAGTCCACCAATCCGCAGACCATCAAAGCTATTCGGAGAACCATGGATTTTGAAAAACTGAAAGGAATCGTAGAGCAGATCCACAGCTTTGGAAATATCCACCAGCATCTGGATCTGATCGCAGGACTTCCCTATGAGGGATATGAAAGCTTCCACAAGTCTTTCTGCGATGTCTATGCACTGCGGCCGGAGCAATTTCAGCTTGGTTTTCTGAAAGTGCTGAAGGGTTCGCATATGATGGAGATGACCGGAGAATATCAGATCCTTTACAAAGACCGGGAACCTTATGAAGTGCTTTCCACAGCCTGGCTGACCTACGGGGAGATTTTGGGGCTGAAAATGGTGGAAAGTATGGTGGAAGTGTATTATAATAGTGGTCAGTTCAAACACACCCTTGTATTTCTGGAACAGTATTTTGAAGATCCTTTCCGGATGTATGAGGCACTTGGCAGATTTTATGAGAAAAAAGGATACTCGGAGATTTCTCATTCCAGGATGAGACGCTATGAGATCCTGATGGAATTTGCCGGAGAACAGAAAGAGATCCCGCTGGAAGTCCTTTCCGATGTGATGCTTCTGGATCTTTATCTTCGGGAGAATTTAAAGAGCAGACCATCTTTTGCATCCGATCAGAAGCCATACGAGCGGCTGATCTGGGATTACCGGAAAGCGGAAAAAATCCCGAAGACCGCCCATATCGAGGTGTTCCGGGATGGAAAGACGATTCTTTTCGATTATACAGACAGGGATCCTTTGACCAACAATGCGCGATTAACGGATATTACAGATGAGGTGAATAAAAATTATGGGAATGTTTGATCCGAAAAAAAGAAAAGTGATCACAGCGATCATCGCAGTTATTCTGGTTCTGGCAATGGTAGTTCCGACTGTGCTTTCGCTGATCATTTACTAAGGCGGCAGTTATGAAACTTGGGAAAAAAGCACTGGAGGCACTTCAGGCGGAAATTGACGGACAGCTGAAACCCGGAGATGAACTGATCGTGGCAGGCCCTGTGGCAGCAGAAGGTACGGCATGGATTGCAGAGAATTACCATGACAGACTGCGGGAAGTTTTTTCGGAACGGTTCCTTGAAGATGCCGGAAAACTTCCGGAAGTTTACGGAACAGGAATGAAAAAAGAGAACAATAAGGTCTGGAAGATGGCGGAAGCGTCCGGAGCCAGTGCCGGGTATCTGATGGGGGAAGGCGGCTTTCTGTCTGCACTCTGGAAAATGGCGGAAGCATCCGGAGTGGGACTTAGCGCAG